>OHQA01000015.1_pt1 | contig 231627 bp, 195 predicted proteins | sample 1577921 | NCBI WGS metagenome assembly OHQA01 (sample SAMEA3879570, study PRJEB24766) | human gut metagenome | biome: human-associated habitat; feature: feces | place: USA | collected 1985/1987 | reverse complement strand
GAATTAAACAATAAAAATAGAATAAGATTATGGAAATGAATTTGTTTATTGCCTATATTGGCATCGCGGTTATGGTTGGTTTGTCGGGCATTGGTAGTGCTTACGGAGTAACTATTGCAGGTAACGCTGCTATCGGAGCATTGAAAAAGAACGACAGTGCATTCGGTAACTTCCTTGTATTGACAGCCCTTCCGGGCACACAGGGACTTTACGGTTTTGCCGGTTATTTTATGTTCCAAACTATTTTTGGTATTTTAACTCCTGAGATTACAGCTATTCAGGCGTCTGCCGTTTTGGGTGCAGGTATTGCTTTAGGCTTGGTGGCTTTGTTCTCGGCTATCCGTCAAGGACAGGTTTGTGCAAACGGTATCGCTGCTATCGGTCAGGGACACAATGTATTTAGCAACACATTGATTCTTGCTGTATTCCCGGAACTTTATGCTATCGTTGCTCTAGCTGCAACCTTCTTGATCGGTAGTGCATTAGCATAATTTTTTCTGCAGGAATATTCCTAATAAAAAACATTCAATCCCCCTGTATATGGAGCTTTGCATATGCAGGGGGATATTCTTTTTTTACTGGATGAGGTTCTTTCTTTCTTCTTCTTAACTCATCTTTTTTGCATAAAGTATTATTTTTCAAAGAATAATGTGTACTTTTGTACCCGCATACTAAAAAGAGTTTTAATATATTATATGGTAAAAGATTTATTAACCCCCGATTATATCTTCGAGTCCAGCTGGGAAGTATGTAATAAAGTAGGAGGGATATATACGGTCTTGTCGACCCGGGCAAATACATTGCAGGAAAAGTTTCGTGACAGAATTTTTTTCATAGGTCCCGATGTGTGGCAAGGAAAGGAAAACCCTCTGTTCATCGAGTCGGATAATCTGTGTGCTGCTTGGAAGAAGCATGCGCTTGAGAAAGATGAACTTTCTGTTCGTGTCGGACGATGGAATATCCCCGGTGAACCCATAGTCATTCTTGTTGATTTCCAACCTTTTTTTGAGAAAAAGAACGATATATACACTGAAATGTGGAATCGTTATCAAGTAGATTCGTTGCACGCTTATGGCGATTATGACGAAGCTTCCATGTTTTCGTACGCTGCGGGAAAAGTGGTAGAGAGTTTCTATCGTTATAACTTGACAGAGACGGATAAGGTGGTATACCAGGCTCACGAATGGATGACCGGAATGGGAGCGCTTTATGTACAGGAAGCTGTGCCTGAGGTGGCTACTATTTTTACAACCCACGCTACTTCTATCGGCCGTTCAATTGCTGGTAACAACAAACCGTTGTATGATTATCTATTTGCTTACAATGGTGACCAGATGGCTCAGGAACTGAATATGCAGTCGAAGCATTCGATTGAAAAGCAGACAGCGCATTATGTGGATTGCTTTACGACAGTAAGCGAAATTACCAACAACGAATGTAAGGAATTGCTGGATAAACCGGCAGATGTAATCCTTATGAACGGTTTCGAGGATGACTTTGTGCCGAAAGGAGGTACATTCACCGGAAAGCGTAAACGTGCGCGTACCTTGATGTTGAATGTAGCGAACAAATTGTTGGGAACAAATCTGGGCGATGATACGTTAATTGTGGGAACCAGTGGAAGATATGAGTTTAAGAATAAGGGAATCGACGTATTTCTGGAATCGTTGAACCGCCTGAACAGGGATAAGAACTTGCATAAGAATGTGCTGGCGTTTATCAATGTCCCCGGTTGGGTAGGTGATCCGCGTGAAGATTTGCAGGAACGTCTGAAAAGTAAGAAGAGTTTTGATACTCCGCTTGAAGTGCCGTTCATTACCCATTGGCTGCATAACATGACGCATGACCAGGTGTTGGATATGCTGAAATATCTTGGAATGGGCAATCGTCCGGAGGATAAAGTGAAGGTGATATTCGTTCCTTGCTACTTGGATGGTCGTGACGGTATCATGAATAAGGATTATTATGATATATTGCTCGGACAGGATTTGAGCGTATATGCTTCTTATTATGAACCGTGGGGGTATACTCCGTTGGAAAGCGTTGCATTCCATGTGCCGACAATCACTACAGATCTGGCCGGATTCGGACTTTGGGTAAATAGCCTGAAGAACCAACGAGGCATTAACGATGGAGTGGAGGTGCTGCGCCGTTCGGACTATAATTATTCGGAAGTGGCGGATGGTATTAAAGATACAATTACACTATTTGCCGATAAGACAGAAAAAGAAGTGAAGGAAATCCGCAAGCGTGCCGCAGAAGTAGCGGAACAGGCTTTGTGGAAACACTTTATACAATATTATTATGAGGCTTATGACATTGCTTTGCGCAATGCAATGAAGCGTCAACTTAGTTAAGAGAAAATTTATTATCAATAAGTTAATTAAAAAACATTATGAAAATCAAAGTTAGTAATGTGAATATTCCCAACTGGAAAGAGGTTACTGTGAAATCACGTATACCGGTAGAGTTGGAGAAGTTGTCTGAAATTGCACGCAACATTTGGTGGGCATGGAATTTTGAAGCGACAGAACTGTTTAGAGATCTAGATCCGGAACTTTGGAAAGAATGTGGACAGAACCCTGTGCTGTTGTTGGAACGCATGAGCTATGAAAAGCTGGAAGCTTTGACAAAAGACAAGGTGATTCTGAGAAGGATGAATGAAGTTTATACGAAATTTAGAGACTACATGGATGTGAAGCCGGATAGCCAGCGTCCTTCTGTTGCCTATTTCAGTATGGAATATGGTCTGAGCAGTGTCCTGAAAATATATTCCGGTGGTCTGGGTGTATTGGCCGGTGACTACCTGAAAGAAGCTTCCGACAGCAATGTTGATTTGTGTGCGGTAGGTTTCTTGTATCGCTACGGTTACTTTACGCAAACTTTGTCTATGGATGGACAGCAGATTGCTAATTATGAAGCACAGAACTTTGGACAGCTTCCTATCGACCGTGTGCTCGATGCAGACGGCAAGCCATTGGTAGTAGACGTTCCTTATCTGGATTATTATGTTCATGCTAACGTGTGGCGTGTAAATGTAGGACGTATCTCTCTGTATCTGCTGGATACGGATAATGAAATGAACAGCGAGTTCGACCGTCCTATCACTCACCAGCTCTATGGTGGGGATTGGGAAAACCGTTTGAAACAGGAAATCCTGTTGGGTATCGGTGGTATCCTGACTTTGAAAGCACTAGGTATCAAGAAAGATATTTATCATTGTAATGAGGGACACGCTGCACTGATCAATGTTCAACGCATCTGTGATTATGTAGCTACCGGATTGACTTTCAATCAAGCTATCGAGTTGGTTCGTGCTTCTTCTCTTTATACGGTTCACACTCCGGTTCCTGCCGGTCACGACTATTTCGATGAAGGTTTGTTTGGCAAATATATGGGTGGTTATCCTGCTAAAATGGGTATCACTTGGGACGACCTGATGGATTTGGGACGTAACAATGCCGGTGACAAGGGCGAACGTTTCTGTATGTCTGTTTTTGCTTGCAATACTTCTCAGGAGGTGAACGGTGTAAGCTGGCTGCACGGCAAAGTGTCTCAGGAAATGTTCTCTTCTATCTGGAAAGGTTACTTCCCGGAAGAAAGCCATGTGGGATATGTGACGAATGGTGTTCACTTCCCGACTTGGAGCGCAACGGAATGGAAGAAATTGTACTTTAAATATTTCAATGAAAACTTCTGGTTCGACCAGTCTAATCCTAAGATTTGGGAAGCTATCTACAATGTGCCTGATGAGGAGATCTGGCAGACTCGTATGACCATGAAGAATAAGTTGGTTGACTACATCCGTAAGTCATTCCGCGATACTTGGCTGAAGAATCAGGGAGATCCTTCGCGTATCGTTTCATTGATGGATAAAATCAATCCAAATGCATTGCTGATCGGTTTCGGTCGTCGTTTTGCTACTTACAAGCGTGCGCATCTGTTGTTCACCGACTTGGAACGTCTTTCTAAGATTGTGAACAATCCTGACTATCCGGTTCAGTTCCTGTTTACAGGTAAGGCTCATCCGCACGATGGAGCAGGACAGGGTTTGATTAAGCGTATTATCGAGATCTCTCGCCGTCCGGAATTTTTGGGTAAGATTATCTTCCTCGAAAACTACGATATGCAGTTGGCTCGTCGTTTGGTTTCCGGAGTTGATATCTGGTTGAATACTCCGACTCGTCCGTTGGAAGCATCCGGTACATCCGGTGAAAAAGCTTTGATGAATGGTGTTGTTAACTTCTCTGTATTAGACGGATGGTGGCTGGAAGGTTACCGTGAAGGTGCAGGTTGGGCGTTGACTGAAAAACGTACTTACCAGAATCAGGAACATCAAGACCAGTTGGATGCTGCTACTATTTACAGTATCCTTGAAACGGAAATCCTGCCGTTGTATTATGCTCGTAACAAGAAGGGATATTCTGAAGGCTGGATTAAAGTTGTGAAGAATTCTATCGCACAAATCGCTCCTCATTATACAATGAAGCGTCAATTGGATGACTATTATAGCAAATTCTATTGCAAGCAAGCAAAACGTTTCCACGCTTTGGCTGCCAATGACAATGCGAAAGCGAAAGAAATCGCAGCATGGAAAGAGGAAGTGGTTGCTAAATGGGATTCTATCGAAATCGTATCTTGCGATAAGGTAGAAGAACTGAAGAAAGGCGATATCGAAAGCGGAAAAGAATATACAATCACTTATGTAATCGATGAAAAAGGTCTGAATGATGCAGTAGGACTGGAATTGGTTACTACTTATACGACTGCAGACGGTAAACAACATGTTTACTCGGTAGAGCCGTTTAATGTGATAAAGAAAGAAGGCGACTTGTATACATTCCAGGTTAAACATAGCCTGTCGAATGCAGGTAGCTTCAAGGTGTCTTACCGTATGTTTCCCAAAAATCCGGAACTTCCACATCGTCAGGACTTCTGCTATGTTCGCTGGTTTGTTTAATTGAAAATGTAAGGTAGGGGGGAGGATTCTCCCTGCTACTTTAGATATAAAAATTAGCCCCTGCAATCTCTGAGGATGCAGGGGCTAAATTTTTTCTGTTTGCTACAAAGAGCTTCAACACAGTTGTTCCACCACAGATTAATAGCGGTGACTTATTTTACAACTTCTGCTATTTTGGCTTGTAGTTCTTCTCCATGGAGACCACGTGCGATAATAGTACCTTCGCCGTCAATCAAAACAGTGTGAGGAATACTGTTTACAGCATAAAGTTGTGCACCTTCACTCTGCCAGAATTTAAGGTCGGACATTTGCGGCCAAGTCATGTTCAGCTTTTTGATGGCATCTTTCCATGCAGCGTCATCTTGGTCGAGAGATACACCTACGATTTCGAAGTTTTTACCTTTATATTTGGCATAAGTCTCTACCAGGTTAGGTATTTCACGACGGCAAGGACCGCACCAGCTTGCCCAGAAGTCAACCAATACCACTTTACCTTTACCTACGTAATCCGATAGTTTTACAGGTTTTCCATCTGGAGTCTTCATCTCGAAATCAATGAATTTCGTACCAACGGCAGTTTTTTTCTGCTTGTCAGTCAGCTCTTTTATTCTCACGATTGCTTCATCGTTCTGAAAATTAGCCGGGATTTGTTCCAGCAATTCTGTATTTTCGGCAGTGGAATTGTTGTAGAAAGTCTGTTTGAACAAGAATACTCCTACTGGGTTAGTAATATTCTTTTTTACAGCTTCTTTGATGGCATTGTCATATTGTTCCTCCAATTGAGCGCCTTCTTTCTGTTTCGCTTCTTTTTGTTCGTCACTCAATGTAGTGTCACCCATTGCTTCATAGATGGCATTCATCTTTTTGTTGATATCATTGATCTGTCCTCTGAGTTCCTGGTAAGCGTCATTGTTGGCTGTACCGGTAGCAGAGTCATCTTTTTTGCTTAAGGCAATATTGATCTTTCCGTTTTCGAGGAAGAAATCAATCATCAACGGTTCTCCGTTTACTTCGCAAGTGACATAACGGCTTACTACCGAATCTTGTGTTCCTTCGAAAGTAAACGTACCCTTAGAGATCACAGCTGTATCGAGTTTGATCAGATTTCTACCATTAGCTTCTTGAAGATAAACGGTGTCACCATCGGCTGCACCTTCTACTGTACCTGTAACAACATAGCCGACTTTGTTTCCACCGGTACAAGCTACCATACCTAAGGCTACCGTTGCAATGACTAAATGACTTAATTTTTTCATGCTTTTGTAAGATTAGTGAATAAATATTTATGCAAAGATAGATTATTTTTCTATCTGGCCTCGAAAAACACTGTTATATTAGATTAACACGTAGGTGAAAACCGCAGAAATGTGTACCTTTGCAACCCAAACTTTAGTATGAATATGCAAGAAGATAAATCCATCATTGAGGTGAGCCATGTATCGAAGTATTTTGGCGAGAAAACGGCATTGGATGATGTGAGTCTGAACGTGAAGAAGGGCGAATTTGTTACGATACTTGGACCTTCCGGTTGCGGAAAAACCACATTGTTACGTCTCATAGCCGGTTTCCAGACAGCTTCAGAGGGCGAGATCCGAATTTCGGGTAAGGAAATAACACAAACTCCTCCCCATAAGCGTCCGGTGAACACGGTGTTTCAGAAATATGCCCTGTTTCCGCATTTGAATGTATATGACAATATTGCTTTCGGTTTGAAGCTGAAGAAAACACCGAAACAGACCATTCAGAAGAAAGTGAAAGCAGCTTTGAAGATGGTAGGGATGACGGATTATGAATATCGTGATGTTGATTCTCTTTCCGGTGGCCAGCAACAACGTGTCGCTATTGCCCGTGCCATTGTCAATGAGCCGGAAGTATTACTTTTGGATGAACCTTTGGCGGCACTTGACCTGAAAATGCGTAAGGATATGCAAATGGAGCTCAAGGAAATGCATAAATCTTTGGGAATTACGTTTGTGTACGTCACTCACGACCAGGAAGAAGCGCTTACGCTGAGCGACACGATTGTTGTGATGAGCGAAGGAAAGATTCAGCAGATAGGTACGCCGATCGATATTTATAATGAGCCTATCAACTCGTTTGTGGCGGATTTTATCGGAGAAAGTAACATCTTGAATGGTACAATGATTCATGATAAACTCGTTCGTTTCTGTGGTACGGAGTTCGAATGTGTAGACGAGGGGTTTGGTGAGAATGTTCCGGTAGATGTCGTGATCCGTCCCGAAGACTTGTATATTTTCCCTGTATCCGACATGGCACAATTGACCGGAGTGGTGGAGACTTCCATATTCAAAGGTGTACATTATGAAATGACGGTACTTTGTGGTGGTTATGAATTCCTTGTGCAGGATTATCATCATTTTGAAGTAGGAGTGGAAGTGGGGCTGCTGGTAAAACCGTTTGATATTCATATCATGAAGAAAGAGCGTGTATGCAATACTTTCGAAGGGAAAATGCTGGATGCTACTCATGTGGAATTTCTTGGCTGTAGCTTTGATTGTACTCCGGTGGAAAACATAGAACCTGACACAAACGTTAAGGTGGAAGTAGACTTTGATAAAGTGATTCTTCAGGATAACGAGGAAGACGGGGCGTTGACAGGTGAGGTGAAGTTTATCCTTTATAAAGGAGATCATTATCATTTGACTGTGTTGTCCGACTGGGACGAGAATGTGTTTGTAGATACGAATGATGTATGGGACGATGGCGACCGCGTAGGTATCACTATCCCCCCGGATGCCATTCGTGTAGTTAAAATAACCGATTAACAGGAAAGGAAGTGAATAAGAGGTTTTTAGTGTTTTTGTCATCACGTAAGAGTTGGACTCTCCCTTACATTATTTTTTCAGCGATCTTTGTGGTCATACCGTTGTTCTTAATTGTTGTGTATGCATTTACTGATGATAACGGTCATTTGACGCTCGCCAACTTTCAGAAATTCTTCGAACATCCCGAAGCTATCAATACCTTTGTCTACTCTATCGGTATTGCTATTATCACTACTATTGTTTGTATTTTGTTAGGGTATCCCGCAGCTTGGATATTGAGTAACAGTAAACTGAACCGTTCTAAAACGATGGTGGTTCTGTTTATCCTGCCGATGTGGGTAAATATCCTGGTGCGTACGTTAGCTACTGTTGCCTTATTCGACTTTTTCAGTGTGCCGCTGGGTGAGGGGGCATTGATATTCGGTATGGTCTACAATTTTATCCCTTTCATGATTTATCCTATCTACAACACTTTGCAGAAGATGGATCATAGTTATATTGAGGCTGCGCAAGATTTGGGAGCCAATCCTCTGCAAGTCTTTCTGAAAGCGGTTCTTCCACTTTCTATGCCGGGAGTCATGAGTGGTATCATGATGGTGTTTATGCCGACGATTTCGACTTTTGCCATTGCCGAACTGTTGACAATGAACAATATCAAACTTTTCGGTACAACGATTCAGGAGAATATCAATAATAGTATGTGGAACTACGGGGCGGCGCTTTCGCTTATCATGCTGTTGCTGATTGCAGCTACTTCCTTGTTCAGTACGGATGATAAAGATAACGCTAACGAAGGAGGAGGATTATGGTAAAGAAGATACTGGCTCAGGCTTATTTATGGATATTGCTGTTGTTGCTTTATTCTCCTATTGTGATTATTGTCATCTATTCATTTACCGAAGCAAAAGTACTGGGCAACTGGACGGGCTTTTCCACTAAGCTTTATACCTCGCTTTTCACTACGGGCACACATCACTCTTTGATGAATGCCTTGATTAATACGATCACTATCGCTCTGCTTGCTGCAACCGCCTCTACGTTGTTGGGGAGTGTGGCCGCTATCGGCATCTTTAACATGAAATCCCGTTCGCGTAAGGCGATTGGTTTTGTGAATAGTATTCCTATTCTGAATGGAGATATTATTACCGGTATTTCGCTTTTCCTTTTGTTCGTTTCAGTGGGGATTACGCAAGGATATACTACCGTAGTGCTTGCTCATATCACTTTTTGTACACCATACGTTGTGTTGAGCGTTTTACCTCGTCTGAAACAGATGAACCCGAATATTTATGAGGCTGCCCTCGATTTGGGAGCTACTCCTATGCAAGCCCTGTGGAAAGTGATTGTTCCTGAGATTCGTCCGGGGATGATTAGTGGATTCATGCTGGCATTGACTCTGTCTATTGATGATTTTGCCGTGACTGTATTTACCATCGGCAATCAAGGATTGGAGACGCTTTCTACCTATATTTATGCCGATGCCCGTAAAGGAGGGCTGACACCGGAACTTCGCCCGCTTTCAGCCATTATTTTTGTTGTAGTGCTGGCATTGCTTATTGCGATTAATTATCGGGCAGGGAAAGCGAAGAAAAAAGATTAACGGATTACTAAATGTACTACTACGTAAATAAGATGAAAAAGATAATTCCTGTTATCCTGTTAGTGTTGAGTTTGGCCGGGTGTTACAATTCCGGCGAGCCCCGTGAGCGGATTCTCAAGATTTATAATTGGGCGGATTATATCGGAGATAGTGTACTCGAAGATTTTCAAGCGTATTATAAGGAGCAGACGGGGGAGAATATCCGTATCGTTTATCAGACATTCGACATCAACGAAATCATGTTGACAAAGATAGAGAAAGGCCATGAGGACTTCGATGTGGTATGCCCTTCGGAATATATTATTGAGCGTATGTTGAAGAAACATTTGCTTTTGCCCATTGATACGAATTTTGCCCATTCTCCTAATTATATGCAGAATGTAGCTCCATTTATCCGTGAGCAAATCAATAAGCTGAGCCAACCGGGAGAGGAAGCGAGCCGTTATGCGGTATGTTATATGTGGGGAACAGCAGGAATCCTGTATAACCGTGCATATATTCCCGATTCGGTCGCAACCTCATGGGAGTGTCTTTGGAATAGGAAGTATGCCGGAAAAATACTGATGAAAGATAGTTATCGTGATGCATACGGTACTGCTATCATTTATGCCCATGCGAAAGAGTTGGAAGAAGGAACGGTGACGGTGGAGGAACTGATGAACGATTACTCTCCGCGTGCGATGGAGTTGGCGGAGAAATATCTGAAAGAGTTGAAACCGAATATTGTCGGCTGGGAAGCGGACTTTGGCAAGGAAATGATGACAAAAAACAAAGCTTGGCTGAATATGACGTGGAGTGGTGATGCGATATGGGCAATTGAGGAAGCCAATGCGGTAGGAGTGGACTTGGATTATGTGGTTCCTGAAGAGGGGAGTAATATATGGTACGATGGTTGGGTGATTCCTAAATATGCGAAGAATCCGAAAGCAGCCAGTTATTTTATTAACTTCATGTGCCGTCCGGACATTGCTTTGCGCAATATGGATTTCTGCGGCTATGTAAGTTCGGTTGCTACTCCTGAGATTTTGGAAGAAAAGCAAGACACCACTCTCACATATTTTTCCGACTTGAGTTATTTCTTTGGGCCGGATGCCGATAGTATACAGATTGATAAGATACAATATCCGGATCGCAAAGTAGTGGAACGTTGTGCCATGATTCGTGATTTTGGTGATAAGACAAAAGAAGTTCTTGATATTTGGTCGCGTATCAAAGGAGATAATCTGGGAGTCGGTATCACTATCCTTATTTTTGTTGTCGTTGCCTTGATGAGTGGTTGGATGATTTATAAGAGATGGCAACGTTACAGTCGCCGTAAGCAGCAGAGACGCAGAAGTAGAAGGAAAAAGATAAAGAGGTCATAATGAATAACAAAACGCAGATTAACGCCTTTTCATACTTCGAAGAACATCTTTAGTTCTTTTATCTACGCGGAGAGATTCGATCGTTTTCTGTAATGATTTATTATAGGTCCAGTTATCCAGCTTACTATGTTTCAGATATTCCATTGTCTTTTCGGGGAATTTAACGAAACAGATTGATATCATCCAAGCCATAGCCATACGTGCATAATAAGCGTCATGGCAGAATGAGTCGGTGTATTTCAACAGTAGGTCAATATGTTCTTCATCTATATAATGGAAAAGCATTACAATTCCGAAACGTAACTCGAATTCTTGGGGGGATTTTAAATAAGGCTGTATAAATTGCCATACTGTTTCTTTTCCTTTTTTTACGGCAGTCTTCAGCTCGCTGCAAAATATGTCACAAACTGCCCAATTATCGATGCGGGGAACAAATCTCTTTACGTATTTCATTTGTTCGTCAAGTGCCGTTTTAGATCGTCCGATAACCATTCCTTGAAGCATAGCTTCTTCATAAAACTTGGTATCGGTTGCCTCGATGAATATACGCCAATCATCTCTTTTGGCTATTTCTTTAGCCATTACTCTCAGTTGTGGAATGCGTACACCTAGAATATTTTCCGTCCCGGGAACTAGGGCAGAATGGAATTCCTGATACTTGGAATCTACTAAAGTCTGTAACTCTTTTCGAATGTTTTCCGTTATAGTCATTTTTACATAACATGGTTATTTCACAAAAGTATAAAAAAAGAGTATGTCTTCCGAAAGAGGCATACTCTTTTTTTTGCTTTCAAAGTAAAAGGTCGATATTTATCTTTATTTTACCAGTTTCTTTTCACTGTGCGATATCCGTATCCGATAATCACAAGGAAACAGATAAATGGCAGAATGAATGAAACATTGACAGCCGGAAGCCAACCGATTTCCTTCATGTCAATAATGCATGCCTGTAACGGAGGCAGGACGGAACCTCCCAAAATAGCCATGATAAGACCGGCTGCCCCGAATTTGGCGTCGTCTCCCATACCTTTCAAGGCAATACCGTAAATGGTTGGGAACATCAGTGACATACAGGCGGAAACTGCTACCAGACAGTAGAGTCCGAAAATGTTTTGAAGGAAGATGGTGCCCAATGTGAAAAGACCTCCGAAGATAGCAAGAATCATCAATAATTTTCCGGCATTGAGATAACGCAGGATAAAAGTGCAGATAAAACGGCTGACACAGAAAATGACCATTGCTATGATGTTGTATTGCTGGGAAAGTACTTCTGCGCTTTTTTCATCCATGCCGAAATCCGGTGACATGAACAGATGTGTTCCGTATTGAATGATAAATGTCCAGCACATAATCTGTGCGCCTACATAGAAGAACTGTGCAATTACACCTTCACGATAACGTGTTTCCATGAAAATACGTTTGAGGGTAGGGAAGAAGTCTATTTTGTGGTTTTGATCTCCATTCTTAGGCATTTTAACAAGCCGTATGACGATGAGCATAGCCAAGATAATCAGACCGATAATAAGGTAGGGGGCAATCAAAACAGTAAGGTCGCTTTCTTTGATAGCTTGAAACTCACTATCATTGAGCAGTACCCGTTCTTCGGTACACATCGGGTGTAATTTTGCCTGGATAAACTGCATTGCTACGTACATTCCCAAAAGGGATCCCATCGGATTAAAAGACTGGGCAAGATTCAAACGTCGTGTAGCTGTTTCTTCAGTTCCCATAGAAAGGATGTAAGGATTACAACTTGTTTCCAGGAAAGAAAGTCCGCAAGTCAGAATGAAGTAGGCGATTAGGAACGGATAATATTCCCCTGTCATTTTAGCGGGGAAAAATAAGAATGCTCCGAAAGCGTACATTCCGAGTCCTAGCAATACACCTGCTTTGTAGGAGTATTTGCGGATAAATATTGCGGCAGGAAAAGCCATTGCGAAATATCCTCCATAAAAAGCTACTTGTACAAGTGCACCATCAGTAGCGCTCATTCGGAAGATTTTGGAGAATGCCTTTACCATCGGATTGGTAATGTCGTTTGCGAATCCCCATAACGCAAAACACGAGGTAATGAGAATAAAGGGAATAAGATAACTGACGCCATCTTTTGAGATGATGGACTGTTTAGTGTGTTTCATGGTCATTATAATTCTATTTTTTAGGATGATAAACTTGTGGTGTTATGCTATGTCTTACAATCTCTCGCAGTTCGTGAAGATCGGATATCTCTCCTTTTGCCATTGCTTGCGTCAGGATATTTCCTATTGCGGTAGCTTCTACCGGACCGGCATATACGGGAATGCCAAGTGTATCGGCTGTCAACTGATTGAGTAATTTATTTTGTGATCCTCCACCGATAATGTTGAGTTGGCGAATTGAAGAAGGAAGACAACGGTTGAGTTTTTCCACCGCTTGCTTATATTTGAAAGCTAAGGATTGGAGCACGCATTTCACCATTTCCGCTTTGTTCTGTGGAACCGGAAGGTCGTGTTGTCGGCAGTAATCCATAAGAGCGTTTTCCATATTTACCGGATTCATGAATAGTGCATCATCTACAGGGATGATGGAAGCAATCGTTGCTTCGGCAGCTTGTGGAATGAGCGTGTCATAGCTCTGTTCTTCGCCACGTGTTTTCCATTCACTCATCAGACGTTGCAGAATCCATAAACCTGTGATATTTTGCAGAAACCGGATACGGCCTCCCACGCCACCTTCATTCGTAAACTGAGCCAGCCGCGCTTCCTCTGTAAGTATCGGTTCGTCTACTTCTACTCCCAACAGCGACCAAGTGCCGGAACTTAGAAATGCGATAGGAGATTCCGTAGCGGGAACTGCGGCAACAGCGCTAGCCGTATCGTGTGAACCTACTGCAATTACGTCTACAGATCCTAAGCCTGTTTCTTGGGCAATATCCTCTTTTAAAGTTCCTCTGATAGTACCCGGATAGATGATTTCGCCGAACAAGTGTTCGGGAAGTCCGAGTGTACGAATGGTAGATAAAGACCATGTTCGTTGCCGTGCATCGAGTAGTTCGGATGTAGAGGCAATGCAATATTCATTGTTGGCTATTCCTGTCAGAAAGTAGCTGAAAAGGTCGGGCATGAATAAAAGCCGTTGGGCTGCGTCTAATTGCGCATCCTTACTTTTTTTCATGCTGTAAAGCTGGAATAACGTATTGATCGCCATTACTTGTATACCGGTATCGGCATAGTGTTGCTGTTCGTTTAAGAACTTGAACACTTCTGTCGGCATTCTATCCGTTCGTGCATCCCGGTAACAAACTGGGTTTCCTAGTAGATTACCATCCTTGTCAATAAGCCCGAAGTCGACTCCCCAAGTATCGATCCCGATTCCTTTAACGTCATACCCTCTTTGTGCGGCCTGTTTTAATCCGGTCTTCATATCCTCAAACAAGGCGGGAAAATCCCAATAAACATGATTACCGAGTTTAACCTGACGATTGGGGAAGCGGTGAACTTCCTCCAATTCCAGCTTACCGTGGAGAAGAGAGCCGGCGATAATACGCCCGCTTCCTCCTCCAAAGTCTGCTGCTAAATAAGTGTTTCTATGCGTATCTTTCATGGTATGTGTTTCCGGATACTATTTTGTTTTCTTTCCCAATACGTAGATTTCCAGATCTTCTATCTCCGCCGGAGTCAGTACTGAGTAGTCTCCACCGGATTGGACAATGATACGGCAAGCCATTTCAAAGAAAGTAGCCCGTTCATATACTTGATCGAAATCTTTTCCGCATACTACTTGCCCGTGATTGGTCAACAACACGGAATTATGATTCAACATGGCTTCTACCACTGCTTTGGCCAGTTCCGGCGAACCGGGACGGTAATAGGGAATCACCGGTATTTCCGAACCTACATGGCAAGGAATTTCTGCCGTTACATTGAAGTTGGTCGGCTTGTTTTTCATGCAGGAAACGGCCGTTGCATATTCCGACTGAAAATGGAGGACTACATTTACATCCGGGCGTTCGCGAAGAATGCCCAGATGGAAGGTACTTTCCATTGACGGTTTTACTCCATTGGTAGGAGTGCCACTGGCAATATTGCAGATGGAAACTTTCTCCTTATATAAAGTCGGTACCCAAGACCCCGTACCTGAAATCAATGCTTCTTCACCAATTCGCCAAGAGAGATTGCCGCTACTGCATAACATCAGCTTGGCAGCTCCATAGCGATGTGCCTGTGATAGAAACTGTTCAATATGTTCGTTGGTAATCATAATCTGCGTTTTAATCTTATTTATAAATAGGACCGTAAGTTGTACAAGCTCTGTAGTCTGCACCCTCTTTGTCCATACCGAAAGCGTTCCATGCGGCTGGGCGGAAGATCTGGTCTTCTTCTACGTTGTGCATACATACAGGGATGCGGAGCATAGAGGCAAGAGTGATTAAGTCCTGTCCGATGTGTCCGTAACTGATAGCTCCGTGATTGGCTCCCCAATTGTTCATTACTGAATATACATCTTTGAAAGCCGGTTTATCGCACAGGCGGGGAACAAACCAAGTAGTAGGCCATGTGGGGTCGGTACGCATATTGAGTTTCTGGTGAATTTCCGGGTCAATCTCAACTGTCCATCCTTCTGCGATTTGCAGGACAGGACCAAGACCTTTGACCAGGTTCAGACGCATCATAGTGACAGGCATTCCACCTTTTGACAGGAAGTTGGATGAGAAACCGCCTCCACGGAAATAGTCACGGTCCGCCGGATACCAAGTTGTTGCCTTCAGGCAGTTTTCTACATCTGCATCAGTCAGATTCCACGGCTCTTTCATCACCGGATTGCCTTCCGCGTCTACCGATTGACCGGAACCGTCGAGCGTAGTGGCACCGGAATTGATAAGATGGATAATACCGTTTGCTGCCAGACCACTCAATTCTTTGCCGGTCACACGTTTCACGGCTTCGGGACTCCAATAAGTACGCACATCTGAGAATATTTGAGCGCGATTAGTCAGCAAGTGACCGAACAGCATAGCTACACCGTTGCAGGCATCATTTTCAGTAGCTACTACAAATGCTTCACGGATACCGTTCCAATCGAAGGAAGTATTGAGTAAGGCTTCCGGATAGTCACCGTTCGGATAGAAGTCAGTCCATTGGCGTTGTCCCTGGAAGCCGGCTGCGATAGCGTTATGTCCCAAAGCTTCTTCCTTGAATCCCATCTCTTTAAGTTTCGGGTTTCCGGTCATCAAGTCACGCATGATAATCATCATCTTTACGATAAATTCCCAGTCTGCGTCTTTCTGCTCGCGGGTTTTACGTTTTTCGGGACGGTTCTTGAAGTCATCACCTTCGTTTACCTTGCAATACTTTTCAGTCCATGCCATTGCTTTGGCGTATTCTTCGTGGTCGTAGATACCCTCTTCCATGCGGCGGATAATCTCTGTCAGGTCGATAGATTCATTGCGCATACCCAAATATTCCTGGAAGAAATCAGGATTGACGATAGAGCCGGCAATACCCATAGATACGCTCCCCATTGACAGATAAGACTTGCCTCTCATGGTGGCTACTGCCTGTGCGGCGCGTGCAAAGCGAAGAATCTTTTCCGCTACATCTTCGGGAATTGTGTTGTCGTCCAGATCTTGAACATCATGTCCGTAGATTCCGAATGCGGGAAGTCCTTTTTGTGCATGTCCTGCCAATACTGCTGCCAGATATACAGCACCCGGACGTTCTGTTCCATTGAATCCCCAGACTGCTTTCGGGTAATACGGGTTCATATCCATTGTTTCCGCACCATAACACCAACAAGAAGTTACAGTGATAGTGGAACCTACACCTTCTCTTTCGAACTTCTCTGCACAAGCTGCACTTTCGGCTACGCGGCCGATGGTACTGTCGGCAATCACGCATTCTACGGGACTTCCGTCACCGTTTTTCAAATTGCTGCTGATTAATTCGGCTACGGCTTTAGCCAAATTCATTGTCTTTTCTTCAAGGCTTTCACGAACGCCACCCTGGCGACCGTCGATGGTGGGACGAATCCCGATTTTCGGATACTTTTTCATGTTTTTTATATTATATGGTTAATTGAACTCTGTGCTGAACTGTGCTGAATGTGCGGCAAAAAAAATTAGAGGGATTTTCGAAGCCTGATTCCGGTAGGGAGGTACTTCTGTACAGAGGCGTCATTGAGAACGAAGTTTGCCGCTTCGTTCCCCATCATTTCCCAGTCAATAGTCAATGAGGTAATTCCTTCGTCAATCACTTCGTAAGAAGGAATATCATTGTATGCCAGCAGGCCGAAATCTTTTCCACATTTCAGTCCCTCCAATCTTCCTTGTTTGACCACCTTTACCACGTCTTGTTGCTTGATGGCTATATAGGCTGCCCCTTTCTGTACTACCAGATTTTCAATGTCTTCCTGTATCTCGTATGAGAATCCTTGTTCTTCGCAGAAACGGATAAAATATTCTTTGCTGCTTTGCGGATGTTTTAATCCTTTGGAGAACAGGAATACGATTTGACGGTATTTGTACATTTTGTCTTCCAACGTCAGTAATGCCTGGTAGAAAGATTCATCAAAATCCTGACAGATATAGAAATACTTGCTTTTCTCGAATTTACCGAAGTCCAGAAGAAGCAGTCGTGCAGGATTAATTTTGTTAAGGGCTGTGCTGAATTTCTCGTTGTCGAAATTCATCACTATATATTTGTTGTATTTTCCTACGGATTCGCGAATGATGGTATTGAACAATCGCTCGTTGTATTGGTGAAACAACAGGTCGACCTTATAATTAATAGGCAGTCGTTTGACGAAACTGTTGTATAAAGCTTCTTTGAAAGGGGTATACTGGTCGAGTAACAATAAGACATTAGTCACCTGGCTGGTCACATAGTAACCTTTGCCGGGAGTGGAGTCAATCAGTCCCCGTTCACGTAAATCAAGAAAAGCCTTGAACACCGTATCGCGCGATACTCCATAGTGTGCACTCAACTGATTGATGGAAGGCAAAGAATCTCCTTCAAGAAATTCTTTCCTGGAAATAGCCTGACTAAGTGTGTCTGCCAATTGTGTGACCTTAGTTGCCTGTTGTCCGAATGTTGCTTTCTTATCAGTTCGTTTCATGCTAATATTATAAGAGTTAACCGTGCTGAACTATGCTGATGCAAAGAAAGGCATTTTATTTTGAAAGAGACTAATTATTTACTATGTTTTATAGCAGAAAATAAAAAAAATCCCCTTCGGCGAACCGAAGAGGATTTATTGCTTTTTCCTAATTTTTTATTCGGAACCTGCTGAAAATTATTCAGCAGCAGCTTCTGTTGCAGGAGCTTCTTCAGCCGGAGCAGCAGCTTCTTCTGCGGGTGCTTCAGCAGCAGCTTTTTCAGCAGCCTCAGCAGCTTTCTTTTCAGCGAGTGCTTTTGCTTTCACTTCGTTGATTTTCTTTTCTGCTTCCAGACGCGCTTTAGCTTCAGCTTTCTTAGCTTCGTCTTGTTTAGCTTTCAAAGCAGCCAAACCTGACTGTTTGTTGTTTTTCCAAGCTTCGAATTTAGCTTCTGCTTCTGCTTCTCCGAATGCGCCTTTCGCTACACCGCCCATAAGATGTTTCTTCATGTAAACTCCTTCACGAGAGAGGATATTACGTACAGTGTCGCTTGGTTGTGCACCTTTCAGTACCCATGCCAATGCAGCGTCGAAATTCAAATCTACTGTAGCAGGATTGGTGTTCGGGTTGTAAGTACCAATCTTCTCAATAAATTTACCATCACGTGGTGCTCTGCTGTCTGCAATTACAATTGAATAAAACGCGTAACTTTTACGTCCGTGTCTCTGCAATCTGATTCTAGTTGCCATTTTTAATAATTGTTTTTAATGATTGATTTGAATTATGCCATTATCTCGTAATAGCGGGCACAAAGATACGGCTTTTCTTTTGATTGACAAACATTTCGCTATTTTTTTACGAATATCGTTTAGGGTAGCGGAATAGGATGGCTAGCAATGCGCAGGCTCCCATTGTAAAAGGATAATAGAGATTACCGATGATACTGATAGGGGAAATATTGGCAAGTCCTGCAGCTATCAACATTTGAGCACCGTATGGAATAATGCCCTGTATCAGGCAGGAGAAGGTGTCGAGAATACTGGCGGTCTTCCTCCGGTCGAGATGGAATTTCCGGGCGATATCTCTTGCTATCGGTCCTGTTGTTATGATGGCAATAGTATTGTTGGCGGTACACAGATTGGCGATACTTACCAAAGCGGCAATGCTTAGTTCAGCACCCCGCTTGCCGTTGACGTGGCGGGTAAGTTTCCGGATAATAAAATCAATGCCTCCATTGTAGCGGATTGTTTCCAACATTCCTCCTGCCAGTAGGGTGATGATGATTAATTCTCCCATTCCCGTTATTCCTGTTCCCATAGCTCCGAACCAGTCGAATATTCCGAAACTTCCGGTGGCAATGCCGATAATGCCACTTGTCAGGATACCTATAATTAATACAAGCATCACATTCATTCCGGCAACGGCTGTTCCTAATACTATTATATAAGGTATCACTTTTATCCATTCGATCGTTTGGATCTGAGTGGGGGCGGTGATGGATAATCCTTGAAAGATATAAATGCCCAATACGATGATGGCTGCCGGGACAACGATCATGGAGTTTATCCGGAACTTGTCACGCATGACGCATTCCTGTGTTTTCGTAGATGCGATAGTAGTGTCGGATATAAATGATAGGTTATCTCCGAAGAAAGAACCGCCGACTACCACTGCCACCATGAAAGGAAGCGCTATTTCCGTTTTTTCTGCTAGCCCCACAGCTACAGGGGTGAGGGCTACGATAGTACCCACGCTGGTTCCGATAGACAGGGAGATAAAACAAGCTGCAATAAATATACCGGCTAGCAGCAGGTTATCCGGAAGAATATGTAATGTCAGATTGACGGTGGCGTCAATCGCTCCCATCTGTTTGGCACTGTGTGCAAAGGCTCCGGCAAGAATAAATATCCATATCATCAGTAGGATATTCTTGTTAGCGGCTCCTACGGAAAACTGGTAAATACGTTGATCGAGCTTCAATCCTTTGGTGATAGCGATTGCATAGCAGGAGGAGACCAGAAAGGCCACTGTAATAGGCACTTTATAAAAGTCGTTGACCAGGATAGATGTTACCAAATAGAGGCATAAGAATACGAGCAAAGGACTTAATGCCCACCAATTTCCCGTCCGTTCTTTATGTGTTTTTTCTTCAGTCATAAATTAATATTGCAGTATTTATTTGAGCTGCAAAGATAGTAATGAAACACATAAGTACGATAAAAGGCTCAATATTTCATCTTTTCTTTTTCTGTTTCATCCCTGTCTTTTCCGTCTTGGAAACTTTAAAACGGCTGCTTTTTCTTTTTTCGTCTATTTTCGTGTCGTTGATAACATAATTTATTTTAGAACAGAATGACAACGACTAGATTCTCATTATGTATTTTTTGCCTTTGTCTGTTTGCTTCCTGTGGAAGAGGAGAACAAAAGGCAGATGAACCAATACGGGTGAAAGTGGCAGAGGCGGAAACTTTGGTTCCTTCTTCGGAACGCGAGTTTTCGTTTATTTCAAAACCTTTTAAAGAGACGGAGCTTTCTTTCAGAGTTGGCGGACCGATTGACCGTTTTGAAGTATATGCCGGGAATTTTTATCATCGTGGAGATATCATTGCAGAAATAGATTCCCGTGATTTCCGTATCCGAAAAGAACGCGCGGAAGCTGTTTACAATCAGGCGAAAGCAGAGTTTGAACGGATAAAGGTGCTGTATGAAAAAGATAACCTATCGGCCAGTGCTTATGAAAAAGCGCGTGCTGACTACACTTCAGCTAAGACAGCTTTTGAGACGGCGACGAATGAATTGGACGATACCCGGTTGATTGCTCCTTTCGACGGATATGTAGGAGAAGTCTATATCGAGAAGTTTCAGGATGTAAAAGCAACTCAGCCGGTGGTGTCTTTTATTGATATTACCCAGTTGAAAATAGAAGCCTATGTCACACAGGACATAGCGCTTCAGGCAGAAAAAATAAAGGAAGTGGGTGTCCGTTTTGATGTCTGTACAGAGGAAGTATATTCGGCAAAAGTAGTGGAGGTTTCCAAAAGCACTACCCGGAATAATCTGTCTTTCTTGCTGACGGCATTGCTACCGAATAAACAGGGAAAATGGCCTGCCGGTATTTCGGGAAAGATGTTGTTGGACTTTCCGGCTTCTTCATCTGTCGCAATGGTGACTGTACCTCAAACTGCCCTTAGTCACCGGCCTACTGAAGGGGATTATGTCTGGACAGTGGACAATGCTACGAGAAAAGTATCAAAGAAGAAGGTGATATTGGGTGAGTTACTCCCGAATGGAAAAGTCGAAGTAAAAGGTGGATTGCAGGCGGGAGAAACGGTGGCTGTCAGCAAACTGCGTTTCCTGTCGGAAGGGACTCCGATAGAAATAATGAACCGGGAAATGCCGGTAACTGCTCAAAAGTAAGAGGAAAGTATGAAACTCGTTAAATATTTCTTGCAGAAGAAGTCGGTGACTATTCTGCTATTGCTACTGGTATTGGGTGGTGGACTGTTCTCCTATGTTAAGATGGGAAAGCTGGAAGATGCTCCGTTTACTATCAAACAGGCATTGGTGCTGACGCCTTATCCGGGGGCTTCGCCTTCCGAAGTTCAATCACAGGTGACGGATGTATTGGAGGAATCTATACAGTCGTTGGGGGAACTGTATTATCTTAAAACTGAAAATCGTGCGGGACTTTCTAAAATAACAGTCTATGTAAAGAAAGAAATCCGTGCGGACGAGATGCAACAACTTTGGGACAAACTGCGTCGAAAAGTCAATGATGTGCAATCTAAATTGCCTGCCGGTGCAGGTCCGTCAGTGGTAAACGATGATTTTGGCGATGTGTTGGGAGTCTTTTACGGGCTGACCGGAGAAGGATACTCATATCGGGAACTCGAAGATCAGGCGAAACTGATTAAAAATGAGGTGCTGAAGGTGAAAGACGTTGCAAAAGTGGAAATCTACGGCGTACAATCTCCTACGATTGATGTAATCCTCAGTCCCTCCGTCATGGCGAGAAGTGGTATTACTACGGCTGATATTTCCCGTGCCTTTGAAGCTCAGAACCGGGTGGTGGATGCCGGAGGTATTGACACGGAAGTCAACAGAATACGTATCGAGTCTACCGGAAACTTCTATTCGTTGGATGATATTCGGAATTTGACTATTGTATCCCGTACAGGAGAACATTTCCGATTGGCGGATATTGCTGAAATAAAAGAAAGTTATCAGACTCCGCCTAGCAATAAAATGCGCATTGACGGAAAACCGGCGATAGGAATTGCTATTTCCACTGTACCCACAGGCAATGTAGTCGATATGGCAGATGCGGTCAAAGTGGAGATAAAACAATTTTCGGAGACAATGCCCGAAGGTTTTGAGTTGCAGTCAATTTATGATCAAGGATATGAATCCGCTGTAGCGAATAAGGGATTTATCTTGAATCTGATTGTTTCCGTAGTGACGGTCGTTGCTATCCTGTTGTTCTTTATAGGGGTCAAAAATGGTATTCTGATTGGTAGCGGATTAGTGTTTTCTATCTTTGCCACATTGATAGTCATGCTGGTGCAAGGAATAGCTTTGCAGCGTATGTCATTGGCGGCTATCATCATTGCTATGGGAATGTTGGTGGACAATGCTATCGTAGTTTCCGATTCGGCATTGGTCAATATGCAGCGTGGAATGCGTAAACGGATAGCTATATTGAGAGCCTGTTCTTCGACTGCATTGCCACTACTGGCAGCTACTGTGATTGCGATTCTGACTTTTTTACCAATATATTATTCGCCGCATATTACCGGCGAGTTATTGTCATCCTTGGTTGTAGTTATCGGCGTTTCGCTGATGTTCAGTTGGGTCTTTGCGCTGACACAAACACCTTTCTTTATTCAGGAGTTTGTCCGTCGGCCAAGACCCGACGAACTGAAGATGGCACTTTTTTCAGGTAAATATTACGATAAGTTCCGCTCTTCTTTGGGATGGGTAATTCATCACAGGTATGCTACTGTAGGATGTATGGTTATATTGTTGGTGTTGTCCGCCTGGAGTTTTAAATTTATCCCGAAAGTATTTGTGCCGGCATTGGATAAACAATATTTCACGCTTGATATGTGGTTACCCGAAGGGACACAGATAGAAGAAACGGATAAAATGGCGACAGAGATGGCGGACTTTATTCGCGGACAAGAAGAAGCGGAAATGGTATCTACCTATATAGGGAGGACACCTCCGCGTTATTACTTGTCTAATGTGGCTTTCGGACCTCAATCCAATTATGCGCAGATATTGGTGAAGTGCAAGACTTCGAAACTTTCCCGCCAATTACACACACGCTTACAAGATTCAATTTCGATCAAGTATCCCGAACCTCTGATTAAAGTGAATAATTTTGAATTGAGCCCATTGACGGAAGCGGTTATTGAAGCTCGTTTTCTCGGACCAGACCCGGCCGTACTCGATTCGCTGGTAGGTCAGGCGATAGAGGTGATGCGACGGAATCCTAAAGTAGCGGATGCGCGAAATGAGTGGGGAAATATGGCAATGGTTATCCGTCCGGTTTATGATCCGGTGAAAGCCGGAGCTTTGGGGATTACGAAAGCGGCTATGATGGAGTCTGTGAAATCTATTAATGACGGCTTGCCTGTAGGCATTTACCGGGATGATGAGAAGAAAGTTCCCGTACTTCTGAAATCGGGTAATGTGAACATCACCGATGTACATTCCTTAGGCGACTTCTCTATCTGGAACGGTGAAAGGTCGGCTCCGCTTTCACAAGTGACGGAACGTATAGAAACGACTTGGGAATTTCCACAGATACGGACTTACAACCGTCAGCTTTCGATGGCTGCCATGTGTGGCGTGAAGCCGGGACATACAATGTCGGAAGTACACGGAGAAATCAGGGAAGAGATTGAGAAAATGCAACTCCCTGAGGGATATACTTTCTTCTGGGATGCGCAATATAAGGACCAGGGAGAAGCGATGCAGGCCATTGCTAAATATTTCCCGTTGGCATTCCTTGCGCTGGTGCTTATTCTGGTTGCTTTGTTCGGCAATTTCCGTGAACCGATTATTATCATCTGCATCTTGCCGCTGTCGCTCATTGGTATTGCTGTGGGGATGTTGCTGACGGGATTTGACTTCGGTTTCTTTCCGATAGCCGGCTGGCTGGGACTTCTCGGAATGATTATAAAGAATGTGATTGTACTGATTGACGAAATAAATGTGCAACATCGGAGTGGTATTGATCTATATACTTCTATTGTTGAGGCTACGGTTTCCCGAACCCGTCCGGTATTGATGGCGGCTACGACAACGATTTTTGGTATGGTACCGCTGTTGTTTGATGTCGCATTCGGCGGTATGGCAGCCACTATTATCTTCGGACTTACATTTGCTACGGGACTGACTTTGTTTGTCACCCCTGCATTATATGCTATGTTCTACAAAGTAAAAGGAAAATAAAAATGAAAAAGAGAATATTTTATCCGTTATTCTGCTGTTGCGCTTTTCTGTCTTTACCTCTTATGGCGCAACAAAGTCCCTTGTTGGAGAAATACCGGATGATGGCATTGGATTATAATCATGATTTGAAAGCGGCTGAGAAGAATATTGCCGCTAGTGTGGAGATAGAGAAATCGGCAAAAGCGGATTTGAAACCCAAACTTTCGGGAGCTGCGAACTTTCAATATACAGGCAACCCGTTGGAGTTGACTTTGGATGCCCCTTCTATCGGATTGTCGAAGACGGTGGAAGGAAAGCAATTGAATTATGGAGGCTCTCTTTCTCTTTTGCAACCGATTTATACGGGCGGACGTGTATTGGAGTCTATCCGTATGGCGAAACATCAACAATCATTGGCAAGCAATCAGGCGGAGGTACTGAATGACGCAGTCTGTTATCAGACGGATATGCAATATTGGAGTGCTGTAGCGCGACAGGAGGTTGTATCTGTTGCCGAAGATTTTCGTAATTCGATAGCAGCTTTGGTAAAGACCATCAAAGAAAGGGTGGAAGTGGGGCTTGTAGATCCGCAGGATTTATTAATGGCGGAGGTGAAACTGAATGAAGCGGAGTATCAATTGCTACAGGCGCAAAGTAACTTCGAGACAGGTAGAATGGCACTGAACTCAATGATCGGAGTCCGATTGGAAAATGCGACGGAACTGGATGATCAGATACCGATGGTCGTTATTGAAGATTCTGTCTGGTTGTCTACAGGTGCGGAACGTCCTGAAATCCGGATGGCCTATGACCGGATCCGTATAGCGGAGAGTACGAAGAAACTGAATGATTCACAGTTTAAGCCGCAGTTTTATGTGGGAATAGATGGTAGCTATTCTTCTCCCGGTTATAATTTCAAAAAAGATTTAGACCCCAATTACGCTGTTTATGCTAAAGTGTCCGTCCCTATCTTCGAATGGGGAAAGCGGAAAAGTGAGAAGCGTGCGTCGTCCTTTCGTGTCGGTATGGCGGAAGATAATCTGAATAAGGTGATGGATCAGGTTGAGCTGGAGATAGGTGTAGCACGGAAAGCTTTGTCACAAGCTATCGAGCGTGTTCGCTTGAGTGAAAGTTCATTGGCAAAAGCAGAGGAAAATGAAGCGAAAGCTGTGGAACGCTATAATGAGGGTAAGGTGTCTGTGGTGGAAGTAATTGATGCGCAGACTTACCGGCAAACCTCGCAGGTAAACTATGTGCAGGCCAAAGCTGCCGCTCAGGGACATTATTCGGAATTAATAAAAGCTCTTCATGGCTATGATTATCGGTAAAAAACAGTAACTTTGTATGAAAAGAACTGCCAATATTATGAATGTGAAGTTTAATACCTTATTCTATACCGCATTATTTTCAGGATTGGGTGTGTTCTCTTTTCTGTTGCTGATCAATTATGCCGCCTTTCCCGATAAGGTTGCCGACATTTTTCATTCTGTCGGTACATTGTCTTTCTTTGTGCTGGCATTCAACGTGTTGGGATATGCGACGATGCGGTTGAGTACGTGGGTGGATAATCAGTATGCACTGAATCTGCATCGTCGCTGGAAATTGATATCTGTCTATGTCGTTGTGATGGGGATGTTCTTCCTGTTGAATTACGGTTTGCTGGTAACAGCTAAACTGCTGGCCGGAGCTTCCCATCCGTTCATGTTTCCCAATGGAGGGTGGCGGATTCTGATTACGGTATGGCTGGTGGAACTGGTCATTTTAGGTTTGCTGTTGGCCAACCGTTCCATACGGAATGCCTTGAAACTGCAACAGGAAGCGGCTGCCTTACAAAAAGAAAACAATACGGCACGTTACACAGCCTTACAGAATCAGTTGAATCCTCATTTTCTGTTTAATAGTCTGAATACATTGATTTCTGAAATTCGTTACAATCCCGCTAATGCGGAATTGTTCACCCAACATCTTTCCGACGTATACCGCTATACGCTCCAATGCCAAAACCAACGGCTGACAACCTTACGGGAGGAGTTGGACTTTTTGAATTCTTATGTCTTTCTACATCGGGTGCGGTTGGGGGATTGTATTTATATTGATAATCGTATTCCGGAGTCTTGTCTGGAATGCCAGCTTCCACCACTGACTATACAGCTACTTGCTGAAAATGTGATAAAACATAATGTCATCCACATGGGAAAGCCGATGACGATTGAACTTATCTATATGGAAAAGGAAAAAGAGCTGGTTGTTAGAAACCGGATACAGGCGAAAAAAAGTGCAACAGCTTTCGGTACGGGATTGAAGAATCTTTCTGTCCGGTATAAATTGTTGTGCGGTCGTGATATTGTGATAGAAAATGATTCGCAAGAGTTTACTGTAAAAATACCTTTGCTCTATGAATAAGATTAAAGCTGCTATAATAGAGGATGAAATTCCGGCCGCCCGTCTGCTTCGCGACACTTTATTGTCTCTGCGTCCTGGTTGGGACGTACAGTTACTTCCGGGCAATATAGAGGAAGCGGTAGAGTGGTTTGCTCAGCATCCCCATCCGGACATTCTTTTTCTGGATATTCAGTTGACGGATGGCAACTCGTTTCTCTTTATTGAACAAGCCCATCCGGAAAGCATGATTGTGTTTACTACTGCCTATGATGAATATGCCGTACGCGCTTTTACGGTCAACAGCATTGATTATCTTCTAAAACCAATTCATGAAGAACGTCTGTTGCAGGCTATCCGACGTTTTGAGGGACTGACTAAGAAAAATATTCATGATTTCAATTCGGAAAGCCGGATGATGGAAGTTTTGCAGCAGCTTTCTGTTGCACAGGAAGCTTTATCGTCGGCGCATAAAAAGTATCGTACGCGGTTTCTGATTTCCAGTGGAGAGAAACTTCTGACTTTGCAGGTTAGTGACATTGCTTATTTTTATTCGGAGAATAAGTATACCTTTGCGGTGACACATAAGAACCGGGAATTTCTTATTGATTTGGCTTTGGATAGATTGTGCGAGCAACTGGATCCCGACCGTTTTTTTCGTACGAATCGTCAGACTCTTGTCTGTATTGATGCAATTCAACGTATTGAATCCTATTTTTTAGGGAAAGCAATCGTACACGTATTGCCTCCCTTCAAAGATAAAATTATTGTCAGTAAGGATAAGATGGCTTCTTTCAGGATGTGGCTGAATTATTAGAAGTTTACTTACAGTAAGATAATGCGTTTCTGCATGATGTCTTTTAGCTGCACCTTCAATAAGTTGGCATTGATGGGTTTAGGCATATAACCGTCAAAGCCGCTTTCCATTACCCTCTATTCATCTGAGGCAAAAGCAAAGGCAGTAATGGCGATGATAGGTACTTTGGCCGAATATTTGCGGATTGTACTCCTTGAATAGGTTTACAGCCTCTTGTCCATCTCATGCGTGTATCAAGCGGTAATCGTATTTCAAAATAGACTCAAACAGTTTATAATCGCTTTCGTTATCTTCGGCTACCAGGATAATCAGTTTGTCTTTTTCTATCTCAATGGTCTGGATTTCTTTTTGGGGAGCTTTTTCTATTATGTTACTCGCTTCTTTATAAGGTAATGTAAACCAGAATGTAGAACCCGAATCGGATGCTGCCTTCGGTTGTGAATTTGATTGCATTTGTTACAAAATTGATAATCAATTGGGATAGTCTGTTTTTCTCTATATATGCGCAACAAGGTTGTTCGGGAGCGATGAACTCCAGTTTTACCTTGTCCGATTTTAGTTTCAGTTGGCAGTTGTTTTCTAAATCACTCATTAAATCGTTAATCTCTACATTGGAATAATTAAAGTCCAATGTCCCGGCTTCTATTTTTGATAAGTCCAAAATATCACTTATAAGTTGTAATAACAAGGTGTTATTATTCTCAATGATACTTTTTATAATATTCAAGTTGTGAATATGGTAAAAGAAAAATAATGCAAGTAAAAAAATAAAGGATAAAGAACCCATAATGAAGTATTTGTTTAGTTCCCAAAACGAGAGTGGTTTGTGTAGAAAATATGTATCTGCGGGACACATGGAAGGGGAAAGTCCTTTGCGGAGTAATGTAGTGTAATTAATAGTTCTGAGTGCAAGAAAGCCATATTGTATGGCTTTGAGAATTGAGCGATCGGAGTTCGGTCTTTCAGTTTGATTGCTTGTTTTTGGAGATAGGCTTCATGTGGTCCTTGAAACGCCTCTTCAGAACAGAGTACAATGGGGATATCGCCCCATAGTTTTCTGTATTCGTCTCGTGTTCATGTGTTCGGCATACGAAGCCAGTTGGGGGGGCTTTTTGTACGTATTCTGATATAGTCGAAATCATTCGGGTACTCCATGGTGTTGATTCGGCATAAGAGTTAATACATAGAATATAATTCGGAATATCTATATAGTTTCTTTGTGCTTGGATGGATGGCGCAGATAAGAAACATAAAAAAAGAGCCATAAGCCTTTTTTTATATTCATGGGAAATGTTTGTCCGTGATATTTTAATAGGTTGTTTCCTTTACAGTTACAAAGGTAATGAAAAAACGGATTGAAAAACTATTTCCATGATTAAATGTGCCGGAATACTTATATTATATGAATTCTCTGGCTCTTTTTTATGTTAAACTTGCTTTAAGTGGTATAGGACTTGATTAATGTCTATTTTAACGCCTTGATTACCTGTGGCATCATTGTCCAAATGGTATTTTCATCTTGAGCAGTGAAAAAGTTACCATCTATCTCTGATTTTTCATCAGTAGCTGTTCCGTTTTGAATGGCTGGTTTGGCTAATGGGTGAACTGCTACTTTCTTCCCTTTGGTAATTCCTGTAAAGTCAAACATCATTGCGCCGGCGCAATGTCCGATCATTATTTTTCCCTTATCTCCGAAAGTTTTAATGACTTGCATTAAATCTACATTGTAGGGTTTATCAGCATTCTGCTGAAATACAGGCACTGCATCGCCACATGAGAAAACGAGTACGTCGAATTCATCTTCGTGTCCCTTCAAATTAGCGATCACGTCATCTACTGTCAGGCTGATTCCTGAATTTGTTTTAATATCCTTCGTATCCGATACGGCAAATACTTTATATGAAATGCCATTTTCGAAAAATGCTTCCAAATATTGGAATAGTCCACAACCATTTACCGGATTCACTGCTAAAACTGCAACTTTCTTTGCCATAATCATAATTATTTAAATGAAACAATAGTTATTATTAGTAAGTTTATTACTTTTGTGATGCAAATGTATCTTTCTTGTTTGAAAAATGCAAGAACGTACTTGAAAATAAGGAAGTTACATAAAGGGAACTATTGCTGAATTTCAATAAAATACAAAACGTTAAAGAATGAAAAATTTTCATCCGACAGGAAATTGTCCGATAAGAGATGTGCTAAGCCGCTTGGGGGACAAGTGGTCGATGCTGGTGCTTATTACGTTGAATGCCAATGGCACGATGCGTTTTAGTGATATTCATAAAACGATAGAAGATGTTTCTCAAAGAATGTTGACTGTTACGTTACGTACTTTAGAGTCAGACGGATTGGTGGAGCGGAAAGTGTATGCCGAAGTGCCTCCCCGTGTGGAGTATTGCTTGACAGATACAGGAGGTACATTGATTCCTCATATTGAAGGACTGGTGGAATGGGCCTTGGAGAATATGGATACCATTTTAGAACATAGACAAATACATGTATAGCGTGTGCTTTATTTTTTATTGAATATCAAATCAAGTCCTTGAGTGCGATAAAACTCAAAACGGGTGTCGCTTGAGATAAGTGGCAGATGTTCGGTAATGGCATGGGCGATGATAACGTGGTCGGAAGGGTCTTTATGTCCTTGTGCTTCATTAATTTCTAATCGTGCATAAGTCTGCATGTGCTCTTTTTTCAGGGGAAGTATTTTGATGTAAAACTCTTTTTCGATTGAAGTGACCATTGCTTCTACTGACTTCCAGCGTTTGGAACATAAACCTTTATTTCGATATCCTACAATCAATTCACGAACAGATTCTGCACTCATATAAAGTACAGTATCAGGCTCTTGTAGTATAGCTGTTACATCACGATCTAACGAGTCTCTGTCGATCACTGCATAAACAAAGATATTAGTATCTATCAAATATCTCATTTATAGTAAGAATTTAGGATCGTTCACTATAAGGCTTCCCTTTAGTTTACCAAATGCTTCCCATGTCTTATTTACTTTCTTTTTTTTCGGTTTCTGCGCTTTGGCTTTGACTTCTTTTTCTTCTGATATTTTTTTTTCTTTTTCCATGATTCCTATTATTTGTATATTCCTATTTTCCTAGACAAAGATAATCTATTTATTCCAAATATCAGGATAAGTTTCGTTAAAGTAGAGTATGGTATTTTAGTTTTTTATATCTTTATGGCAAACTAGATAATATGGAGATAAAAAAAGTTATTTCAGATAAAAAAGAATTCCTTGATTTGTTACTCTTGGCTGATGAACAAGAAAGTATGATTGACCGATATTTGGAACGCGGTGATATGTTTGTTCTTTATGATGACGGGCTGAAAGCTCTTTGTGTGGTGACACGTGAGGGGGAAGGTGTTTATGAAATCAAGAATATTGCTACTGTTCCTTTCTTCCAACGACAGGGGTACGGAAAACGTTTAATAGAGTTTTTATTTGAATATTATCAGGGGAAGTGCTCTGAAATGTTGGTGGGCACAGGAGATGTACCTTCTTCCAGATCTTTCTATGAACATTGTGGTTTTGTGATTTCTCACCGGATAAAGAATTTCTTTACTGACAACTATGATCATCCGATGTATGAGGATGGTGTGCAGTTGGTGGATATGATATATTTGAAGAAAACATTTTAGTGTGTAACGATGGAAATAGATATCAATCGTCTGGTGAAAGAATATGGAAATATGATTTCCATGATTGCTCACCGGATGATTCAGAATAAAGAAATCGCCCGCGAAGCAGCACAGGAAGTGTGGTATGAACTTTGCAAAAGTATTAGTAGCTTTAAAGGTGATTCGGAGATTTCTACATGGATATATACTATCGCTCGTCGCACTATTGGCAGATATGCAGCATGTGAAAAACAGGTGAAAATGTCAGAAATCGAATATTTCCGTTCGTTACCGGAAATCGAATATTCCGGTGGGGAAGAAGAGAAGCGGGAATGGATAAAAGAAAAGTGTGACTGGTGTATCACGGCTTTAAATCATTGTCTGAATAATGATGCTCGTCTGATTTTTATCTTTAGAGAAAATGTTGGGTTACCTTATCGACAGATTAGCGAAATCATGGAACTGAAAGAAAGTAATGTGCGGCAAATCTATAATCGTTCCATTCAGAAAATCACAGCTTTTATGAATGATACTTGCCCGTTATATAATCCCGATGGTGCTTGTAAATGTCGCATTTGCAAACCGGTATATTCTATTGATATGGATAAAGAATATATAATGGTGCAACGAATGATGAGGCTTGCCGATTTATACAGGAAGTTTGAAAAAGAACTGCCGAGGAAAAATTATTGGGAGAAATTCTTGCAGTAAGTTGTCACAAAGCTCATTTGCTTTTCCACTAACTATATGTATAATTAAAAAACATATAGTTATGAGTAAAATTGACTTTTTAAAGGAGCAGATTATAGAAGCTCGCACATTTGTGAATCGTTTGATGTCTGAATTGCCGGAAGATTTGTGGTATGTTATTCCTGAAGGAACAGATTCTAACTTTATTTGGCAAGTGGGACATCTGCTTGTTTCACAGAATTTCCATACACTGACAGCTGTTACCGGGGTGAACGAAAAGGTGGGGCGGTTAGTGCCTATCCAAAAATATAATAGAATATTCAATGGCATGGGAACATTGCATCGTTCCATAGAAAAGGACTTGATTCCAGTTGCTGAATTGAGAGAACAAACGGAAATTGTTCATCAAATCTGTGTCGAGAATCTGGAAACTCTGAATGATGATGTTTTGGCAGAGTGCTTGCAGCCTCTCCCGTTTAAACATCCTGTTGCGGAAACTAAATATGAAGCATTGTCGTGGAGCTTTAAACATGAAATGTGGCATAGTGCAGAAATGGAAGCTATCAAAAGAGATTTAGGTTATCCAATCGTTTGGATGAAATAATGATTATGTCCTTTTCTATTACTGTGTGAATAAATAGACTTACTAATGAGCTACTATTGTATGCAAACATGTTTCTCAATTTTTACAATTAAGGACTACGTTCTTAATAAACGTACTTTCTGTTTATAATAAACTTTTTGATAGTTTATTATAAACGGTATCAGAGTTTATTAAAAACTATTTTGAGCATTTTTAGAGATTCTATAGAATGGATTAAGTAAAAATATAAACAAAATAGGGCAATGATCGTTAGATCATTGCCCTATGATATATCTGTACTAATACTGAAATGTATCAGTTTAAAGGCTTTCTATGTCTATATTTTTCTTATATTTTTCATTCCTCTTATTGCTTTTGTTTCCTCAAAGATACAAAATAAAAAGCCATTTGTCAAGTGTTTCAGAAGAAAAGCCGATTATTCATTAAACCAGTCTATTTTCTTTGAAAAATACATCACTATTGCCAGAATGATAAACAGTCCTAAGCTGCCTGCCAATAATGCGAAAGTCTCCAGTTGGATAAGCACAAAGATATAAATATAGAGTATAGCCAACAAACCGGACATGATTAATGACGGTTTCTTTTTCTTGGTGATTCCGAACATATATCCGCCTACCAGTATAATAGTCAGTGCAGAAGATAACAAATAGGCCGGGTTGAAACCGACGTGCTCGGAGAAGGAGAGGAGCAGGCTGTAGAATAAACAGAGTGCCAGTCCTACCAATAAATACTGCAAGGCATGAATGCGGGTCTTGTTCATGATTTCAGTGAAGAAGATAACTCCGAAAGTCAGTAAGATAATCAGAATAGCATACTTTGCGGAACGCATAGACTGTTGGTACTGTTCCACCGGAATTTTGAAGTTCACACCGAAACTGGAACTCTCAATATCCTTGATATTTGAGGTGTTGAAGTCAACCATCACCTGTGAGTAATTCCGGTTCAAGTTTAAAACTTGCCATTGTGCGGAAAATTCCTTCTCCGTAATATTCCGGTTGTTAGGCAGATAGTTTCCGGTAAAGCTCGGTGTATTCCAGTTGGCTTTCAGATCTACACGGGTTGTTTTACCCAATGGAATAAAGTTGAGTGACTGTGAACCTTTCAGTTTGATTTTTATTTCGTATGGCAGTTTTTTGTTCTGCTTCAACTCCGACAAATTAGCGATCGCATGAACTCCGGTGTTAGCTATTCCTCTGTTGTCCATACCCGGCTCGAATATATAAACAGAATCTCCCAAGGTGATGCTGATTTGTTCGCTGATACCCCGCATATCGGTCAGATTCAAGCAAATAGCTGCCCTGTCAAACTGCAATTGCTCCATATCTATTCTGCTCTTTTTCAATTCTTCCGAACTGAATGACCCTTTCAATGTCAGTTCCGATTGATATACATTGACTTCATAGATACTTCTTTTCAGGATTTCAGTCTTCAGTTGTCCGTTGACCATAAGCTCGTCAGGAAAAAGTATCAGGTCTTTGATGGAAACCTTCTTCTCACCGTTGTTTTCAGTGACAACCGGATACTGGAGATTCAGGTAAGGGCCAGTGATGGTCTGTGCAAGACTCCATTTTTCGCTTACCTCGTCGATAGCTTCTTCCTGGGTTCGTCCCCGTTCGGAAATAAGATTCTCAATCATAAACATGGGGATCATCAGGAGAAGGATTAATAATCCGATGATGACAACCTTGATTGTTTTGGAGAAACGGTGGAGGCATCCCATAGGTTGCTGCTCCTGTTGTTCATTTGAATTTTCATTGAAAGCGTCCATAAGCCAGTAGTGTTTTGATAAATTATTTATTTTGATTTTAGAAATTTCTCTAAGGCTTCAATATGCGATTTGAAAGCTTCTCTGCCTTGCGGGGTTGCCTGAAAAACAGTCCGTGGCTTTCGTCCGACAAAACTTTTGTTGCATACGATATATCCCAGTTCTTCCAGGGCACGGGTATGGCTGGCAAGATTGCCGTCGGTCAGAGAGAGCTGTTCTTTCAGAAAATTGAAATCAGCTTCCTCATTTACCATCAGAATAGCCATGATGCCCAGTCGGACCTTGCTTTCGAATGCTTTATTAATATATTGGAATGCTTCTATCATTTATGATCTCTTTCTTTCGTAGTGTAAATAGAACAATATACCATAGAGGATATGGAAACCGCCGAAACCGATGGTCCAAAACAATAATGAATGACCTTCCCAAAAACAGTCTACGACGCCCAAACAGATGAAAGCATAACCTAACCATACGATGCTGGAATAAGTAAACTTGGAAACGTTGACTAGTGCCAGCCCGTAAAATAGAAGCATGACAGAAGCCAGAATGTCATAATACTCGTGCATAAGGATGGAAATACATAAAACACCTCCGGTCAGCATCGGAAGAGAGAAATTCCACAATGCCCGGTAAGTGAGGCGGCTGAAAAATTTTTGCCCCATCTTTTGGGATTTGCAATAGGATAGGATGCCGGCTGTGACGGCTGCTGCTGCCAATACGGCCATGGCTATTATTGCCATTAATTTCAGAGTGTCGGATAGATACATATCCGATGTGATAACTTGTGTCGCGATATACGCACCAGCCAATGCGTAAATACCTGCAAGGATTGCGGCGATGCCGCTGACAGAGATAAATTTTGAGGACTTTTCCATCAACTCTTTTATCTCAAAAACTGATTCTAATGCTTTATCTTTATCCATATAAAAAGAACTTTGTGATACAAAGTAAAGGAAAAGATTTAAGATTAACAAACTTTCTGCCGGAATATTTCGATCATAAGTGATTGAGTGATAGGATGAGGCTTTGATATGAGAGGATACAAAAAGAGTTGCTAGCCTGTTCTACTTATCGTTGAGTAGAGGGTAGCAACTCTATTATTTTTATCTATGTATCTTTGTCTTCGGTATAAATTGTTGTATTGGCTAAGGGCTGTTTACAAAGTTACACCTGTTTTGAAGATTGCAATCTCGCGATAACCTTTCTTTTCGTTATTAACAAACTCACCGCTTGCTACTTTGATAACATAATCAATGAAGCGTTCGCAAGTCTTTTCCATTGGTTCGTTTTCTACAATCACACCGGCATTAAAGTCAATCCATCCCGGTTTGTTTTTGGCTAAAGTAGAATTGGTAGAAATCTTCATAGTCGGAACGAAAGTGCCGAATGGTGTTCCGCGTCCAGTGGTGAAAAGCACCATGTGACATCCACTTGCTGCAAGAGTAGTAGCCGCAACCAAGTCATTGCCCGGAGCAGAAAGCAGGTTGAGTCCTTTTTTCTGTAATCGTTCGCCATAAGGCAGCACACCGGATACATAGCTCTTTCCACATTTTTGTGTACATCCCAATGCCTTTTCTTCCAGAGTGGAGATACCACCGGCTTTGTTGCCCGGAGAAGGATTTTCACCGACAGGCTCTCCGTGTGACAGGAAGTATTCTTTGAAGTCATTAATCAGATGTACTGTCTGTTCAAACAAATCTTTGTTTTCACAGCGGTTCATCAAAATTGTTTCCGCACCGAACATTTCCGGAACCTCTGTCAATACGCTTGTACCTCCCTGTGCAATCAGAAAATCGGAGAACATACCCAGTAGCGGGTTTGCCGTAATGCCGGAGAAACCATCGGAACCACCGCATTTCAATCCTACACGCAGTTCGGACAAAGGCACATCGGTGCGTTCATCTTTAGAAGCCTTTGCATACAAATCACGCAGGATTTCCATTCCTTCTTCATATTCATCACCTACCTTTTGAGTAATCATGAATTTGACACGGTCTCCATCATATTCACCTAAAAACTCACGGAATACATCCGGCTGATTATTCTCGCATCCCAAACCTACTACCAGCACAGCACCCGCATTGGGGTGAAGCACCATGTCACGAAGAATCTTTTTCGTATTTTCGTGATCGTCACCAAGTTGTGAGCAACCGTAGTTGTGTGGGAAAGCGACAATGGCATCCACTCCCTTGCCTTCGGTTTCGCGACGCAGTCCTTCAGCCAGTTGACCGATGATACCGTTTACGCAACCTACCGTCGGGATAATCCATATTTCGTTTCTTACCCCTACATCACCGTTTTTGCGACGATAACCTTTGAAAGTAAGATCTTTATGAGGAATATCCAAAGAAACCTGAATCGGGTTGTAAGTGTAATCCAACAATCCGGCAAGGTTGGTTTTGATGTTCGTTTCGTTCATCCAGTCACCCTGTTTCTTTGCCATTCGTGCATGTCCGATAGGATAACCGTACTTGATTACATTTTCGCCTTCAGCAAAATTCTTCAATGCGAATTTATGTCCGGCAGGAATGTCTTCGTTCAATGTAATTTCAATGCCATCTACAGAAAGATGCTCTCCTGCCGGGAGGTTAACAATGGCAACGGCAACGTTGTCGGCAGGATTAATTCTTAAATACTTTGTTTCCATGTAATGTACTTGTAAAGTTGTATCTCTTTTATTTGTTATGATAATAATCTATTGTTTCTACCGTCAGCAGGTCAATGGGCATATAGTTAATGCAGGTCACTTCTTTTTTGAAAATAAGGTGATCGCAAAGGGCTTTAATTCCATTGGCGCCTTGCAGCTCCGGTTGTTGGGCGATAAGGAAAAAAACACTTCCTTCTTTCAGACAGGCGACATTCCGTTCCAAAAGGTCATAGCCTATCAGGTTGAAATCTTTCTTTCCGTGACTTTGCAGGTATTCGCCGATGATGTAGACTTTGGAATTGAAAGTGATTCCGTTCTTAACAGTCGGGTGGGAACGGAAAAATTCATCCAGCATTTCATTGTCTTCGTCATTGCGTTCGGCGTGCAAGTCGAGCTCTAATATATTACAAGACGGATGATGTTCTTCCATGTACTGTCTAAAACCGATTTCTCTGTTCTCTTGTTGGTTGGAGCCCACAATTCCTTCATGTATTTTGCGGAAAATAACGATTTCCTTTTCATCGCGTGCCAGCAACATCATCATCCGTGCGGCAAAATATCCGCTTTGACGTGAGTTCTGCCCGAAGAAGGCGAGGGGAGGAACATTCTTGATATTTGAATCTATATATATATAAGGTATATCTGACGCCTGCAACCGGTCGGTGAACCCTTTGGTGTACTGAGGGGCAGTGGGAGCCATCATGACCCCGTCCGGTTGAAGTGCCAGGATCGCTTCGCTGGCGTTGACAAAAGAATGATAGTCGTATGGATCGTAATAGTTGATTTTTACCGAGGTATTAAAATCCGAATAAGTAGCAATGGCTTCATGGATACCCAGTTCTACGGCTGTCCAATAGTCACCTTCCAAATGCTCCGGCAAAAGACAGATAAATGTATATTTTTTATTGGATGCAAGAGCACTGGCATACATATTGGGCTGGTAGTCAAGCTGCTTCAAGATTTCTTCTACACGTTTCTTGCTGGCTTCCGACACTCCGCTACGTCCATGGATAACGCGGTCTACTGTTCCCACTGATACATCTGCCAGACGGGCGATGTCTTTGATTCTGATCCTTTCGGGCAATTTATTCATACGATAACCTTTATTTATATAGGTTTTTGTGCTCGCACACAATAATAATCTTAATATTTTCGATACAAATATATAACAATTTTTGTAATTACGAAAATTGTTGTATCTTTGTGCCCGCACACGAAAGGTGTGTGGTATAACTCTGTTTATGTATTAATAGTCATGTAATCAGTAGTTTAACTCATAAAATGGGGTAAAAATGATAAATTGAAACTTCATAATATTAATAACTTAGAATTTAAAACATAAGATTATGGGAAAGAAAGTCGTTACATTAGGCGAAATCATGCTTAGATTATCAACTCCGGGCAATACTCGTTTTGTTCAATCTGACTCTTTTGATGTAGTATATGGTGGTGGAGAAGCTAACGTTGCAGTAAGCTGTGCCAACTACGGACATGATGCCTATTTCGTAACTAAATTACCGAAACACGAAATTGGACAGTCTGCTGTTAACGCATTGCGTAAATATGGCGTAAAGACAGACTTTATTGCCCGTGGTGGCGACCGTGTAGGTATCTATTACTTGGAAACAGGTGCTTCTATGCGTCCTAGCAAAGTTATTTATGACCGTGCTCACTCTGCTATTGCTGAAGCCGACGCTGCTGACTTCGACTTTGATGCAATCATGGAAGGTGCTGACTGGTTCCACTGGTCTGGTATCACTCCGGCTATTTCTGACAAGGCTGCCGAGTTGACTCGTCTGGCTTGTGAAGCTGCCAAACGTCACGGTGTAACTGTTTCTGTTGACTTGAACTTCCGTAAGAAACTGTGGACGAAAGAAAAAGCACAGTCTATCATGAAACCGTTGATGCAGTTTGTAGACGTATGTATCGGTAACGAAGAAGATGCAGAACTTTGTCTGGGCTTCAAACCGGATGCTGACGTTGAAGCTGGTCACACAGATGCTGAAGGTTACAAAGGTATCTTCCAGCAAATGATGAAAGAATTCGGATTCAAATATGTAGTTTCTACTTTGCGCGAATCTTTCTCTGCTACTCACAACGGTTGGAAAGCTATGATCTACAACGGTGAAGAATTCTATACTTCAAAACGTTATGATATCGATCCGATCATTGACCGTGTAGGTGGTGGTGACTCTTTCTCCGGTGGTATTATCCATGGTTTGATGACTAAACCTAATCAGGGTGCTGCCCTTGAATTTGCAGTTGCCGCATCTGCTTTGAAGCATACTATCAATGGTGACTTCAATCTTGTTTCTGTTGAAGAAGTAGAAGCATTGGCTGGTGGTGACGCGAGCGGTCGCGTACAGAGGTAAATAAGTTGAGAGTTGAGAATGGAGAGTTGAGAGTTTGAAAAACCAATTCATTTAAAATAAGAAATTAAGATGGCAAAATTCGATAAAATAGCCGTATTGAATAAGATCGGCTCTACAGGAATGGTTCCTGTATTCTATCACAAAGATGTGGAAGTTGCAAAGAAAGTAGTAAAGGCTTGTTATGACGGTGGTGTTCGTGCTTTTGAATTTACAAACCGTGGTGACTTCGCACAAGAAGTATTTGCTGAAATCGTTAAGTTCGCAGCAAAAGAATGTCCTGAAATGGCAATCGGTATCGGTTCTATCGTTGATCCGGCTACTGCTGCTATGTACTTGCAGCTGGGTGCTAACTTCGTAGTAGGTCCGTTGTTTAATCCTGAAATTGCTAAGGTATGTAACCGTCGTTCGGTTGCTTACACTCCGGGATGCGGTTCTGTGTCAGAAGTTGGTTTTGCACAGGAAGTAGGTTGCGATCTTTGCAAAGTATTTCCGGGTGATGTTTATGGAACTAACTTTGTAAAAGGCTTGATGGCTCCGATGCCATGGTCTAAGCTGATGGTAACAGGTGGGGTAGAACCTACTAAGGAAAACCTGACTGCATGGATTAAAGCCGGTGTATTCTGCGTAGGTATGGGCTCTAAACTGTTCCCGAAAGATAAGGTAGCAGCAGAAGACTGGGCTTATGTCACTGCAAAATGTGAAGAAGCTCTCGGCTATATTGCCGAAGCTCGTAAATAAGATTAGAGAGCGAAAGCTTATCTATGATAAAAAGAGGTTGATACGACAGTCTCTTTAAAATATGCCTCGAGGGTTAGTTAGTTTAGTTAGTATATGAGGCATATTTTCATTTTGTTTAAAGGTGTTTAAAGGGGATAGGCCATCGGAATGAGTGACTCATTTCGATGGCTTGTTTTTTATTCCGGAACATAAATAATCTCACCGTTATCCAGTTCGTAGGCTATCCCCACTTTTTTTCCTCTTTTTCCTGAATCCTCCTCTTTCTGACCGGAAGGCTTGTAGGTATTGATTTTCTTTCCTTCCTTGGAGATGATTTCCATATTTTCCTTACCAGGATTCTTCACGATGGTGAAATCTTCCTGTCCGAAAACTTCCGTCATATTCATGTGCATCACCATTGCTACCATCAATGCCACGGCAAATACCATCGCTACGTCGAACAAGTTTACTACTACACTTAGCGGGTCGGTATCCTCTTCTTTGAGGAATTTGCTGACTCTTCTATTTCTTTTCATTATTGGACTCTCCGGTTGTTTCGTTTAATACTCTTGATACATAATCGAGGTTGTTGACATCTTTGGCATACCAACGTTGTTTGAACTGCATGGATATCAGTCCCACAGCGCTAATAACCAAACCTACAACAGTCGTTGCAAATACTACCTGCATATTATATGCCATTCCGGAGATATCTCCTGTAGAAAGTCCCACAAGTGCCGGACTCATGGAAATCAATGTTCCTATCAATCCGAGAACCGGACCTATCTTAGCCAGCATTTTAGAAAGAGACACATCTTTCTCTGCTTCATTCTCGAATTTTGTTATCAGGAAGTCAGAGTAATCTGCACTGGCCGGATGGTAGAGCAGATCGCGGAGATAACCCATATATAGTGAATTGTCTTTGTCGGGTAAAGCTGCTTTCAGATCGTCTATCCGTGCATCTTTAATGAGTTGGTCCAGTGCTTTGTCATTTTTACGTTTGGTCATGTACATGTTGTAGGTGCCTCCGATCAAAATAAGTGAACGAACGAACAGGCACAGCAAAATAATGATATCGGGTATAAGTAAACTGTTCGCTACCCAGAATAAAAGTTTAGAGATGAGTTCCATATAATATTTATTGATTGATTTTACTTCTTTTTTTTAATTCTTTACGTTGTAATAAAGGCCATTTCAGCTTGTTCCAGGCAAATCCAATGAGAAACAGGACAACGAACAGACCGATGGACAAGATAATCGCTTTCCAGTTGAGCGCCTCTTCGGTGGCGGCATAGGTCGTTTTCCCATTGACAGTGGTCAGTAGTCCGAGGATACAGATGAATAAGCTGACAAGGAAATGAACTTCCAACCGGAGATCATCTTCGGGTACAAGATACTTCATCAGTCGGCTTAATAATGGGATGGCGATAACCACTATCCCTGCAAGTGACCAGGCTGTCACTGAAAAGTCTACGCCAGGTAACCGGAAGATAGCTTCTGTGAGATAGTAGAATAATACGGGGAAGAGCAACAAGCTGGGATACCAGCGAAGTAATTCCGCCCACCATAAATTCTTCTTACCATAAAGTCCGCGCAGGAAAGCCACGCAATAGCCGAAGCAGAGTGCTGACTCAAGCGTTATGATAATAGCCATGTTTTGCAATGCTTCCGTGTTCTGCAGATAATCAGCAATCTGTGTCTTTGACTGGAGAATAGCATACTGCCAGGTGCCGGCTACAAAAAGACCGGCTATCAGGCTGTATATTACGGTTTGCCAAAGTTTCCAGAAACTGAGTTTGAAACTGCAGTTAATCACGATAAACAGCATTAATATGTGAATGATTAACTCCATATTACATTACTTTTTCCGTTTCTTTTTAAGTATTAGCAACATGACAACAAATGCTACCAGAACAATACCTGCGATAAGGCCTCCATTCAAAGAATTTTGTTCTTCCTGTGCCCCTTGTACGGCATCGCTAGATTGTTTCTTCAATACCATGCCTCCTTTGGTCGCTTCTCCGTCCAGGGTGGCTTGTTTCATTTGTTTCAGTTCCTTGTTGTAGTTGGCTGCGGTTTGCGCATCTACTTGAGAGGCGATGAACTGCTGTAATTTGGCATTGTCTCCGGTAAATCCGCTGCCCGAAGGACCGAATTGTCTGACAAGGTCTGTATGTAGTTTGGCAATATTGGAGAGTTGTTCCGGAGAAGCTTTCCAATATCCTTTGCGGGCAGTTTCCATCATAACGGCAGTCACTTCCTGTAAAGCTGCGGGATTCTGTTTTTCAAAGAAGTCTTTTACATTCAGTTTGTATTCGTCTTTGACATATACATCATATATATTATCCCAAAGTTCCTTGTCGATAGCGGCAGGTTTCATCACGTTCCAGCCATACGTATTGGTTACAGTCTGGGCAACTTCGCTTGCTGCAGAAGCACCGCCTTTCATTTTCTCTTTGATATAGGTAGGATTCAGAATCGTTGTACGGCTTTCTACACCGACTGCTTCTTTAAGTTCCTGCATTTTCATGTTGTTGCGGTTCCGGTAGTCGCTAAGATAAGCGTCCGGGTCTTTACCGGTAACATTGCGTACGGCAAGATTCATACCTCCCATGAATTCATATACGTGGTCGAGGCTCAATGCTCCCCAAGTGTTACTTTGGCGGGGCTGAACGACAACATCAGTACTGTTCAATGCTGCTTCAAAGGCAAATTTCTGAAAGACTTCCCAGTGTTTTTCGTCACCGTAGAAGGCTCCCATATTGTTGAGGTAAGTATCTGCAATTTCCGATTCACTTTCCCAGCGGTCGCCGGATTCCACCATTCCTTGAATTCCTGTACCATACATGCCATTAGCACCTCCGAATACTCGGAAAGAAGCCATTTCGCGGGCATCTTTCGGACTGACACCTTTTTCGGTCAACACTCTTTCAGCTTCTACCACACTGGCGGCTACCTGATTTTCAAACTTGTCGTCTTTCGCTGCCGCAGCCATTTCTACTGCACGGTTAATCAGGAAGAGGCGGGAAGCGGCGATATCACGGAGTTGTCCGGAAGTCTGAACTACTACGTCGATACGTGGACGTCCCAGTTCGGCTGAAGGAATCAGTTTTAGATCACTGACACGACCGAATGCGTCACGAACAGGTTCTACTCCCAGCATATACAGTACTTGAGCAATAGTAGCCCCACCGGTTTCTATAAATTCGGAAGACCAGAGAGTATAACTCACTTTACGTGGGATTGAATCATTGTGACGTTGCTTGTAAGTATCAATCGTTTGTTTGGCTAAAGCGATACCTTTTTCCCAAGCGGATTCTGTAGGAGTTGCTTCGGCATTGATAGCATACATATTACGTCCGGTTGGTAAAGCATTCGGATTAGCAATCGGATCACCTCCGGGAGTAGGAGCGGTGTATCCACCTTTCAATGCATTCATCAGACTGCTTAACTCTTCTTCGGGACTTTTCAGAAGTGCGTTCTTGTAGTTGCCTACATTCTTGATTGTACGCTCTACTTCAGCGATGGCAAGTGCCAGTTCGATTTCTTCTTTACTGTATTCTTTCGGAGCTTTTCCCATAGCGGCCATCATGGCAGCCATACCTTGATGCTTTTCTTGCTTTCCACTGTTTCCCTGTTTGTCAGAAGATCCGGCAGCTTTTTCTTTATTAGCTTTCATTCCGGCTTCCATTTTCTTCAATGCTTCCGGACTTGCTCCCATAGACTTAGCCATTTCCATTGCTTTTTCAGGATCCATGTTGGCGCCCATTTTCTTCATGGCCTCTTTCATGCTTTCGGGCATTTGACCATGAGGAGAACCCTCTTTGGAGACAGATGCCGGATGTCCTTTACCTGCTTTCTTTTCGTCGGATTGTTCACTCTTTGCCGATGCAGCCATCATCATTGCCATCATACCTTTCGGAGCATTGCGGTCTGCCTCTATTTGACGAGCCTTGGCTAGTTCCTGTGCGGTGATACCGGCTGTACGACAAATCAGTTCATCTGTGGCCAGTGCAGGATTAGCGAGCAACTTTTCTACCAGATGGCGAGCAGGAGTCAAGTACTGTTGTGTAAAGAGGCTGCGGTGCTTGCTAACGGCATCTGTCGCTTTACCACGTTGCTTGTCAAGAGCCAGCAGACTGTATGCGATAGGTTCTGTAGCCATTGCATAGACGGAAGAAGTGATCCGTTCCGCTTCATAAGGAACTCCCATTGTGTAGAGTTGTCCGGTGATTTTCTCGGTAGCCAGTTCTTCTGCGAAGTTTTCTACACGGGCGATTTCATCTTCCGTATATGGTTTGTTGGCAATGCTGTCCAAACCTAAATCACGGTGAATTCCCATTTTCACAGTCAGCGTTTTGACAGCTAATGATTCCTGATCTTTATTCTCTTTGTGAGAGTTATTGTAAATCTTGATTTTTTCCATCAGCTCCCGATAAATACCACGCACACTGCTTTCAAGGAAAGGAGGAGTGAGGTACGACTGTATGGTGGCATACGAACGGCGTTTAGCCATCATTCCTTCACCAACATTACCAATAGAGTAGATATAGAAGTGCGGAACTGCTCCAACCAGGCGATCCGGCCAGTCGTTGCTGCACAATGCCACTTGTTTTCTGGGAGTAAATTCAAGACTTCCATGTGTACCGAAATGGATCAGTGCGTCAGCCTTGAAACCATGTTGCATCCATAGATAGGAAGCAATATAAGTATGAGGAGGAGCCATATTAGTGCCATGAATCACTTGGAAGGAGTTGTCCCCGCTTCCGGCAGCATTTTGTGGCATTAAGACTACATTCCCGAATTGCAGACGGGCAATACCCAATTTACCGTCGTTAGTCGCCATATAGTTGCCGGGGAATTCGCCGAAAGCATCCACTACTTCCTGATATTTTTCAGGGCGGAGTGACTCTTTCACCCAACTTTCATATTGATCTTTGGTGATAAGTTCGGGATGTCCTTTTTGCATAAAGTCATTAAAGGCTCCCTCTGCGTAAGAGTTGAACACAGCGCCTTGAGCCTGTATCATTTTACCCAGTTCTTCGGCATTTGCAGGCAGACCGGATATGTTGTATCCTTCCTGTTTCATGCGGACCAGAAGATTGTATAGGGAAGGAACCACCTCCATACCGGCAGCGGTCAATGCATTTTGCCCCGGACCTTTATAATAGTAGATAGCTACCTTCTTCTCGCTGTTCGGCTTAGTATTCAGATTCAAATAATTATTGATTGTGGATACGAAAGTCTTCAAGCGTTCGGGTACTGCATACGAATGGCGCAATCCTTCTTCATCCTCATATTGTGCAAAGAGAGCGAAAGGACGGATGGCACCGTCGATTTCCGGAGTCACGATACTTTGTGACATAAATCCTCCTGCCATTCCCATCGGATCTTTCTCCCATTCGTCTACCAGGCTGTTGATGGTGAGCGGAGCAAACAAGAGGATATTCTTAGCTTTCAGATAATCCACCATTTTGTCTCCCATGCGTCCGTGTGCCATGTTGATGATTGCGTTTGGCTGCACTTCGTCAATAAATGACATGAATTTCGTCATTGACTGAACCGGATAAACATTGTAACCTTCTTTTTCAAGAGCCTCAATAAGTCCGGTGGCATCAGCCATTTGTCCGGTTATCATGATTTTACGTGCTCCTTCTTTATAAAGACGGTTGTCCTTCATGAATTTCTCATAATCTGCCACGGTGAGGAACTCCAGTTCATCATCCGGGTTGGTGAGTCCGGCGTGATAGAGCATGTCGCTGGGTCTTTCTGCCGGGTCTTCCACTTCCGGTATGGAAGAGATTTTACCGTCAATAGCTTTACGGATATAATTCAGCATATTCCGGTAGTTGGTTTTTCCTCCGTTGGTCAGATAACCTCGTATCAGATTCTGTTGTACGCTGTCCAGATTACAAATATTGTTGGCCGGGTTGGTAGCCATGGAAGTGTATACAGGAATACCTTTGTCGGCAGCCTGTTGTATCTGTTGACGTTGTTCCTCGACGATACGCAGACCCATTCCGTTGATGAATACCATGTCGTAACCGTTCAGGCGGTCGAGGTTGTCGAGCGATACTTCACTGAGTTTGATGGATGAATTGTCGTTGGCTTTCGATATACTTCCCTGCTGTATGGTCTGGAAGTTGATGAAAGCAATCTTTGTAGGACTGAACCAGGTATTCCATACGGACATCCCTATCAGAGCTGCAGCAACGATGCATACACCTAAGATGATTTTACTTTTCTTTTTCATTTCTCTTATTTTTAGCTTTGTATGTAGTTTAACTCTCGTTATAGTCTGAACAAATCGGCAAGATTAATTGAAACAGTTCCGATAAAGCCGATACCTTGCTGTGGTAACTGGATTCCATAATCGGCAGATTTATCTTTGTAATTGAATAAATTGTCTATACCCAGTCCCACAGAGATACCGCGAGGAAAACTTGCACTAGTGTTCAAGGTGCAAATAGTACGTGGAGAGTAATTATATTCAGTTATAGTATTGTCAACGGAATAATAGGAGTATGTGTGTAATTTGGAACTCCACTGCCCGTTCAGTGAAACGGAAGTATTGACTTTACCGAATTTACGGTTAAAGGATGCATTGAATGTTAAACTATGAGGCCGTGTCATGGATAAATTGTATCCTTTATATTCTTCTTTTTCATGGACGTATGCGTAAGAACCTTGTAACATCAGTCCGCAATCCATTTTTACTCGTGCAATAGCTTCCATACTTATACTTTCAGCATTGTCGGAATTCATGTATTTCATGTCCGGCATACTTTTCCCGTCTTCAATATTATCAAGATAAGCTAGTGTAATTTTATTCTTGAATTTATTGTAATAGCCGGATATGGAGGCATAAAAGATGTCTTTGTTAATTTCGGCAGACAGGGAAAACTGCTGGCTATTCTCTGCTTTCAGATTTTCATCACCATGAATGGTAAACATCCCCAGACCTCCCATGTCATATTCTTCATACAGTTCTTTTAAAGTCGGTGTCCGATAGCCTTGTGCATAGCCGACACGCAGGGTTAACAGTTCTACCGGCCGATACATTACCGATAGTTTAGGAGTCATACGGAAGTGGTATTGGGAATGGTAATCAGTCCGTATGCCCGCTATCAGATTGAACTTCTCGGAGATTTTCCAGTCTTCCTGCACATAGAACACGTATGATTGCTGGTTATAATTGGTACTGTCTTTAAACATATAATGTTTTAAATATTCAAGATTGGCTTCCAGTCCTGCTGTAAATGTATGTTGGTCGTTGAAATTTCCGGTATAGTTCAAACGTGCTGTTTGCACGAAGTTATCGTAGTTCTTTTTGGTATATCCTGCTACAAAATAGTCTATATCCTTTCTATAACTATCGAAGATGTAGGAAAGATCCAACCTGTGATTGACATTAAACAAATATTTTAATTTACCATTTACCGAGTAGTTTGAAAATATATCATTGGTTTTTGCATTAGCCGTAGCATTATCGCGTTTATTCCGATAATATGTTCCTTTTATTTCCGCACTAAACTGGTCGGTAAAAGCATAACCGAACTTCTGCGAGGCATCCCAGATCTGATATCCCCGAATGGTACTGCTGTTAGCACTTTTATCGATGGTGATTGAACCGTCCGGATTGATGACTGTTCTTTCTGTTTCTTTGTCATCAGAAATTGTGTATGTATCTCTTCTTCTGTGGGATATGGTAGTGAAAGAAGAAAAACGGTTTTGTTTGGTTCCACCTGAAACAGTGTATTTTTGTCCACTGTTATTGCCATAACGTGCGTTTACATTTCCTGTAAAAGGTCTGTTGGCGCTTTTCGTGATGATATTGATCACAGCACCCAAAGCATTTGAAGCATAGAGAGTGGATTGAGCTCCTTTGACGACTTCAATGCGTTCAATATCATCTATATTGAAACGGCTGAAATCGGGGTTATGATCCGAACCTTCACCACTTATACGTTCACCGTCAACCAAGAATAATAAGTATTCGCCACTCATTCCTTGATAAGTGATTTCCGGCAATTTACTCATGGAATTGTAATTGAATTGTATACCGGGTAGCTCATACTGTAAAAGGGTCTCTATATCCATAGGATTTAAAGCCTGGATTTCCTTTTGCCCGATCACTCTGGTTAGTATCGGGGCATCTTTGAGCGGTTTTTCTGTCCGTGTACCTGTAACGACGACCTCTTCCAATGAGCTTTGGGTCGGTTTCAGGCGTATGACAATGTTATTGTGTTCATTGTTTTGAATCTTGTATTCCACAGGAGTATACCCGATGAAACTGGCTCGCAAGATAGGAAACCCTTTATCTCTTAAACTTAATGTAAACTCTCCTTGTGTATTAGTGCCGGCACCGATTGTCGTACCTATTACAACGATGGACGCTCCGGGCAGGGGAGTGCCGTTTTCATCTAATACAACTCCTTTGAAACACCGCGTAGTAGCGTTATCGTTCTCATTATTTTCGTAGAGGTACCCCGTCTCCGCTGTCGTATACAACGTGGATAGGACACCCAATAACATCATAAAGATTCTTTTCATGATTGGTTATTTAACGGGATACTCGTAATTAAACGTGACGTGCCCTTTTACATTATCCGCATTTGCAAAATCGGTGAACTGGAGTTTTGCATATGTCCCGTCTTTACATTTTAGAACGAACACATTGTTGGTTGTTGCCAATGTTCCAGCCATAGCCGAACCTTCGGTCCATACCATTGCAGTATTACAGTGGCTTTTCACGTAGCAATCATCTGTTGGCGGCATAGCGAATCTGACGAGTATGTTCTGTTCACTTTCATCTGCGACATATCCGCCTGTCGGAATTGTAGTCACCTTGCTCATATCCGTCATATCTGTTTTTACAACAGAGCCTCCATTGGTTTTTACTTCCGTATAGCGATGTATGGCAATCTGCCAGTCAATGGTAACTGCAGATTCGTCATCACTTCCTTCCATAGTTACGGTTTGGGTCTTGCCATCTTTAAGATTTACATATACCCATTGATTATAAGCAGTAGCGTCAACGGTCAATGTTTTCATCTCTGTTTCTTCTTTCTTTTCGTCGTCATCGCTGCAAGACGTCAATGTTGTTGAGAGTGACAGTGCCATAAAGGCAACCATCCAAAAGTTCAAGATTTTCATACTCTGTTAATTTTGATAGATAATGATTGTTTAATTTTCGGTTGCAAAGTTATAGGGAACTATAAGGATGGAAAATACCTAAAAGAAATGAAAAATAACCAAGCTTTAGTTATATGTAGGTATTAAACGTGAGGAAGTCGCTTCTTGTGAGAAGGAATATTGTACGGCTTAAATAAAATCCGTACCTTCGCGCCCTTAACTAACTAACCTTTATTTTTATGTTTACTGACTTATTGCATTCCTCTTATTTCTCCCTTTTCCTGATAGTCGCGTTGGGGTTTATGCTGGGAAGAATAAAGATCAGAGGATTATCTCTTGATGTGTCGGCGGTTATTTTCATTGCCCTTCTTTTCGGGCATTATGGTGTTATTATTCCTAAAGAATTAGGAAACTTCGGTTTGGTGCTCTTCATATTCACCATCGGTATTCAAGCGGGGCCCGGATTCTTCGATTCTTTCCGTAGTAAAGGAAAGACGCTCATTCTTATTACTATGCTTATTATTTGTTCTGCCTGCTTGACTGCAGTCGGGTTGAAGTACGCATTTGATATTGATACACCGAGCGTTGTCGGTCTGATTGCCGGTGCGCTGACCAGTACTCCGGGTCTGGCGGTTGCTATCGACAGTACCCATTCTCCTTTGGCGTCCATCGCTTACGGTATCGCATATCCGTTTGGAGTGATCGGCGTGATTCTGTTTGTCAAACTGCTGCCTAAGATTATGCGGGTAGATTTGGATAAAGAAGCCCGCCGCTTGGAGATAGAACGTCGTGGACAATTTCCGGAGCTGATTACTTGCATTTATCGGGTTACCAATTCTCATGTGTTCAATCGTACTCTGATGCAGATAAATGCGCGCGCCATGACGGGCGCTGTCATTTCACGTCTGAAACATAATGATGAAATATCCATCCCTACGGCCCATACGGTGCTGCGTGAAGGAGATTATATACAAGCCGTAGGTAGCGAAGAGTCGTTGAATCAGCTTGCCGTGTTGATTGGCAAGCGTGAAGAAGGTGAGTTGCCTTTGGATAAAACGCAGGAAATAGAATCTTTACTATTGACTAAAAAGGACATGATAAATAAGCAGTTGGGTGATTTGAACTTACAGAAAAACTTTGGATGTACAGTGACCCGTGTCCGTCGAAGCGGTATTGATTTGTCTCCATCTCCCGATCTCGCTTTGAAGTTTGGCGATAAATTGATGGTTGTCGGTGAGAAAGAAGGACTTAAAGGAGTAGCCCGCCTGCTGGGTAACAATGCGAAGAAACTGTCTGATACGGATTTCTTCCCCATTGCGATGGGTATTGTATTGGGAGTGCTGTTCGGCAAAATAAATATATCTTTCTCTGACAGTCTGTCATTCTCTCCGGGACTGACCGGTGGAGTGTTGATGGTAGCCCTTGTGTTGAGTGCGATTGGTAAGACGGGCCCCATCATCTGGTCTATGTCCGGACCAGCCAATCAATTGCTGCGCCAGTTAGGTCTGCTTCTTTTTCTTGCTGAAGTAGGAACTTCTGCCGGTAAGAATCTGGTAGCCACTTTCCAGGAAAGCGGATTGCTGATGTTTGGCGTAGGTGCAGCCATCACATTGGTGCCGATGCTCGTTGCCGCCATTGTCGGACGTCTGGTATTTAAAATCAGTCTGCTTGATTTGCTGGGAACGATAACGGGAGGCATGACGAGTACTCCGGGACTTGCTGCTGCCGATTCAATGGTAGACAGCAACATACCTAGTGTAGCTTACGCGACTGTTTATCCGATTGCTATGGTATTTTTGATTCTGTTTATACAAATCATGGCTTCGGCGGTATATTAACAGTATTTTGTCTAATCATTGATTGTGAAATAAATAGTTTGTATCTTTGCCGTCCCAAAGTGAAAATGAGGTGAAACGATTGGTTTTAAATATAACACGCTATTTCTTGCCGATACTTTTTATATCGTATTTGGCAAGTATTACATTCTTTACCCACGTCCATGTGGTTAATGGCGTGACAATTGTCCATTCGCACCCGTTTAAGCAAGGGACGGCGCATCAACATTCAACAGTCGAATTGTTGCACATCCATATCCTGTCTCATCTGATAGCGGATAGTGCGACTGTTGTTTTTGCCCTTCCCCTTTTCGTTTCTTTTCTATTGTGTTTGCTGCTCGGACGCTTGCCGCATACACATTTTCATGCTCCTTATCATGGAGTGACAGCACTGCGTGCTCCGCCTGCTATTTGTCTTTTCGCCATTTAAATGATGGTACCATGTCTCATTTGAGGCAGGGGATTATCTATATGTACATACAAGTATTAAACGAAAACAAATAACAAACGGAAAATGAAGAAATACATCTTTTCGCTTGTCTGCCTGTGCTGCGCATTGTTGCCTGCCCTTGAAGGACAAGCTCATGAATATCCTAATCATCCTGAATTACGTAAATCGGACGCCAATATCATTGGCCATATTCTTGATAAAAACACTAAGGAACACTTACCCTATATAACAGTCGCCTTGAAAGGTACTACCATCGGAACGGTAACCGATGCTACCGGGCATTATTTCTTGAAGAATCTTCCCGAAGGTAATTTTGTGCTCGAAGTTAGTTCGGTGGGGTATAAAACCGTCAGACGGAATGTGACGCTGAAGAAAGGGCGCACATTGGAAGAAGATTTCGAGATAGAAGAAGATGCGGTTGCTTTGGATGGTGTAGTAGTATCTGCCAATCGTAATGAGACTACCCGTCGCCTGGCTCCGACGCTGGTGAATGTGGTGGATTTGAAAATCTTTGAGAATACCAATTCCACGACTTTGGCGCAAGGATTGAGTTTTCAGCCGGGTGTCCGTGTAGAGTCTAATTGTCAGAATTGCGGCTTCCAGCAAGTACGTATCAATGGACTGGATGGTCCTTATACGCAAATCCTGCTCGATTCCCGTCCCATCTTTAGTGCACTTTCCGGTGTGTATGGCATCGAGCAGATCCCTGCCAGCATGATAGAACGTGTGGAAGTGATGCGTGGAGGTGGATCTGCTTTATTCGGTTCGTCTGCTATTGCCGGAACAATCAACATCATTACCAAAGAACCTATACGTAATTCCGGTATGTTGTCGCATACCATAACAGGTATTGGTGATGGCGATGCTTTTGACAACAGTACAGCACTGAATGCATCACTTGTGACGGACGACCAGCGTGCCGGTTTGTATATTTTCGGGCAGAACCGCCATCGTTCTGCGTATGACCATGATGGTGACGGATATTCCGAAATACCCAAGTTGCACGGGCAGACAGTCGGGTTCCGTTCATTTTTGAAAACAACGGCTTATTCGAAACTGACTTTTGAATATCACCACATGGAAGAATTCCGTAGGGGAGGAGACCTATTGAGCCGCCCGCCTCACGAAGCGAATGTGGCGGAGCAGACCGAGCACTCTATCAATGGCGGAGGACTGAAATTTGATTATTTCTCTCCTAACGAGAAACATCGTTTCAATGTGTTTGCATCAGCGCAGCATATCAATCGTGACAGCTATTATGGACCGGGTGATAGAGATCCGTTAGATGCTTACGGAAACACCACCGACTTGAACTGGATGGCAGGATCGCAATATGTCTATAGTTTCGGGAAATGTATTTTCATGCCGTCCGACCTGACTGCCGGAATAGAATTCAATCAGGATAAACTGGAAGATAATATGTGGGGATATAATCGTACGGTAGACCAGAAAGTGAATATCGGTAGTGCCTTCCTCCAAAATGAATGGAAGAATGAACATTGGGGATTTCTGATTGGCGGTCGTTTGGATAAACATAACCTGATTGACCATGTGATATTCAGTCCGCGTGCCAATCTGCGTTATAATCCGACGGAAAACATCAATCTTCGTTTCAGTTACTCATCCGGTTTCCGTGCCCCGCAGGCTTTCGATGAAGACTTGCATGTGGAGAATGTAGGCGGTAATGTAGCGATGGTCGAACTGGCTGATAATCTGAAAGAAGAAAGGTCGCAGAGCTTGAGTGCCTCGGCAGATATTTACCATCGTTTTGGTGCGTTTCAAGTTAACTTCCTGGTAGAAGGATTTTATACAAAGTTATCAGATGTATTTGCACTTACCGACGGAGAGGTGGTGGATGGAATCCTGACACGTACACGATACAATGCACCGGGAGCCCGTGTGATGGGACTGACATTGGAAGGAAAGATGGCATATCTGACTAAATTCCAGGTTCAGGCGGGAGTCACTTTGCAGCAGAGCCATTACAACGAACCGCACGTGTGGAATCCAGACGCTCCGGCTGTGAAGAAAATGATGCGTACGCCGAATACTTACGGCTATTTTACAGCAACTTATACTCCGGTAAAACCATTGTCTATTGCTCTTTCCGGTACATATACCGGTTCGATGCTGGTTCCTCACGAACCTGTTCCGGGATTCCTTGAAAATCCGATAACGGTGAATACGAAGGACTTCTTCGACATAAGCCTGAAGGCTGCATACGACTTTAAACTCTACAAGTCTGTGAATTTGCAAGTGAACGCCGGAGTACAGAATATTTTCAATGCCTATCAGAATGACTTTGATAAAGGAGCCGACCGCGATTCCGGATATATCTATGGTCCGTCCTTGCCGAGAAGCTTCTTTGCCGGAGTGAAAATCAGTTATTAATTCGGTTGTTCGGTAAGTTATACAACGCTACCCGATAGCTTCTCTTCCGACAGATTTGGTCTTTTTATACCGCCCTTCACCTTTTCGCTATAATACCCTATTCATAGGCGTTAGCGGGTGAAGGGCGTATGTTTCACCCGCTTTCCTCTTTTTAAGCTATCTATGTATACTGATAATTGGTCTGATGGCGACCGGATATTGTAGATGAACTTCTTTTCTATAGGATCTAAACTTCCTTTCTATAAGAACTAATTTCTTTTTGGTTATAGATAAACTATAAACGAAGGCTTTGATTATAAAAACGAAGCCTTTGTTTTTATAAACGCAATCTTTGTTTTTATAAACGCAACTTGCGTTTATAGATTGTGATTAGTGAAAAAGAATTTTATATTCGCAAGAAGAGAAGTTTATCTATAATAGAAAAGAAGTTTAGTGCCTATAAAAAAGGAAGTTTGCTGCTAATGAATCGGAGGTGTGTTGCAGGTGAAGACGCCACCCTTCACCCGCTAATGCCTATGAATAACGAGTTATAGCAAAAAGGTGAAGGCCATTAATAATAATTATAAGTAACGGAAAATGAAAAGGACTGAATATTCATTAAAAACTCAACGACAATGCAGATACACAAATTTTATCTTCTGCTTTTGTTTCTGTCGCTCTTACTACCTGCTGTTTCTATGGCACAGACACCCGACACTCTTTATGTCTTTCGTTTTGTTTCTCATAAGAATATGTTCTATATTCCTTGGAAAGGGAACGGTACGCAATTGGATCATCTGTTATCTCTTGTAGAAAACCACAAAGCCGCTATTTTGAGTGGTGAAGTTCCTTTGCTGGTAGATGGTTATTGTGTTTCGGAACCCACGGTTGCGGAGAATCTGAAACTAGCTAAAATTCGCAGTAATCGTGTGAAATCGGAACTTATCCTGAGCAAAGGAATCGACGAAAACTGCTTCATCACTCGTAATCATGCTGAAACTTATGGGGATTTGTGCCATGTGGTCATCGTTCGTCTTCGTTTACCCCAAAATGGGACGGCGGCAAATGTAAAAGAGGATTCTGTAATATCTATAATAAAGGAAAAGGTAATGGAGGTTATTTCGGAAAATTCTGAACAGGAAGCTTGTCCGGGAACAACATCTGTCGGCGTTTCTTCGGAGAAACCTCTGGCTTCATCTGAAACACATCCGTCTTATCGCCTTGCTTTACGCGCTAACCCGCTTCGTTGGGCTACGCTGACTCCCCGAACTGGGTGTTGAATGGCGTGTAAACCGCCACTTGGGTATTTTAGTCAACGGTAGTTGGACCTCATGGAATTGGGATGATAAAAACCGTCGCTACGCTCTTTGGAAGGTTTCTCCTGAAATACGTTACTATCTGGGCGGGAAAAGTCGTAGCTTTCTCGGAGCGATGTATCATACGGGCGAGTTTCACTACAAACTTGGTAATATCGGTTGTCAGGGTGACTATCAGGGCGGGGGATTTACAGGCGGGTATCAGCTAGGACTGAACAGTAATCTTTCGCTCGACTTTCATGCCGGAGTAGGTTATACTTACGCCGATTATGACGAATACACGCTTATCAATAAGGTTCGTGTGCGCAAAGATTGTAAGACAAAAAAATATTGGGGTATTAACCAATTAGGAATCACACTGATATGGAAACTATTAAAATAACTTCATGTGCCGCTCTCATTTGCGGTGCTGTTTTTCTGATGTCCTCCTGTGCTAAGGATGATGTATATCACACTCCTCACCCGACACAAGGAGCATTGCTGGTGACGACAGATTGGAGTGACCGCTCCTCTGAGTCTGTGCAGCCTGTATCCTATCTGCTTTGTATTTCCGGTCGTTTAGGAATGAGTGACGAGCAATCCGTGAAAGGATAATGAGTCGGAATCCTCGCTTGTACCCGACGGACGCACGGCATTGACTGTACAGGGGAAAATACGAATATTATCTATTTCCCCGTTGTCGGTGCAGTGGATTTTTATGCATATTATCCTTTTGTCTTTCCGCTGACGGATTATACTTATCCGTTGGATGTGACTGTTCAAAGTAGTCAGGAAGCTGTCGACTTCATGTATGCTGGCAAAGTGGAAGGATGTACAAAGGATAATCCGAAAGTAGGATTCAATTTTGTTCATAAACTTTCTAAATTAGTATTGGAAATAAGTCCGGGCGATGGATTGAATACGGCTGATCTGAGAAATCTTGGTGTCACAGTTGGAAATCAACCTATAAAAGCGACTTTTAATCTTTCTAACGGTACGCTTATGTGCGGAGCGGATAAGTCGGATATCACATTGTTTACAACCGAGTCCGGCACTTTGAGCGAGGCTATTCTATTACCCAATTCAGTTAAGTCACGTGTGCTGACTTTTGATTTGAATAATGGAAATGACGAACCTTTCACCTGGACAATGGATAAGGCATTGGATGCAGGCAGCAAGTACACGTATGAGGTCCGTTTACATCGTACGAAAGTGGAAATAACAAGTGCTAGTATCACCGGTTGGACACCGGAAAATGGAGGTGCTGTGGATGCACACTAACTGGTCAATAAGATTAATGATAAATATAAACTAAAAAATACAGTTATGAAGAAGATTTATTTTTATGTTGCTGTTTTGGCTGCAATATTTGCGGGATGTGATAATGGTGAAATGGATAATGTCGCTAACGATGGGCAAGTAGCAATTGAGGTATTGGCCGGAATTGAGGGAGCGAAGACGCGTATGGTAGATACGAAGTGGGAGACAAGGGATAAAATGGGAATTTTTGGGAAAAGTGGTAAGTTAGAGTATTCGAATCGTTGTTACAATTGGATAAGTGGCAATACTTTTGAGGCTAGTTCGAATATTATTTATTACGGTGCTGAGATAGGTTCTTTTACAGCATATTATCCGTATGCAGAAAATAAAGGAGTAATATTCAAATAAAAGATGGAAAGCTCACAAGAAACTTGCTTACGCAGGTTACTCAATTTGAACATAAAATGAGTAAATTGACTTTGAAATTAGTACCGGGAGAGGGTTATAAAACCATGTCGTATCAACCGGGTAATTTCTCGTCGTATTGGAATTTTAGTTTTTCAAGTTTACATTCTAAGGTTTCATTTGAGATAGCAACAGGGAAAGTAGAGCCGCTGGAGGATGTAGGGAAGCTGGATTTTGTTTATTCCCAAAATGGTTTTAATGGGGGAGACTATGATACGGATGAAAAAGTTACTTATTATACTTTTATATTATGTCCGGGTGAATTTGTTGAGGGTGGTCTGGGCGTGGACCTGACATATGATAATACTGATGGGTATACTCTTCATACTGAACTATTAACTGGCGATAATGTATTTGCAACAGAAGCAGGTAAAGAATATATGTATACTGTGACTCTAAACAAGACAAAATGAGATGTGTCAAATACGACTATAAAATCATGGAATCCTGCTACCTTGCCTAATGATGGAAAAGCAGAGGCTGATTTATAAATGTAAAAAGCTCATGATTATGAGAATAAGATATCTTACTACATATGAGTACAGAGGTTACATTGAAGACAAATCTGTAAAAATGCCTAGCTAAATCTGTAATGTGAAATCCTGTACGAGAAACGTGCAGGATTTTGTATTTGTACTAATCAGACCATACCCTTGTTCACTCCGAATTTCTCATCTGTCTGACATTCTCCGGCAGGCTCTACGTGTACTAAAATATCATATACATTGTCTATGGAGTCTTCTATGCTTTTTTCTACGGCTCCGGCAATTTCGTGTGCCTGTGTGATGGTTATATGAGGATTCACTTCAATGTCGAGAGTGATGATATACCGGTTTCCTATCATTCGTGATCTGACCCGATGCGGATTGCTTGCTCCCGGCACTTTCTCGACGGCTTCGAATATCTTATTGTATACATTGACATCTTTTACACCATCCATAAGTTCTACATTTGAGTCCATGAAAATACTGATGGAAGATTTGATGATAAAGAGACTGATTATCAATCCTGTTATTGAGTCGAGTATGGGTAACTTAAGTAGGAAAGTAAACAGTAAGCCTAATAAAACTCCTGCCGAAATAATGACATCATTACGCATATTAATCGCATTTGCCGTCAGCATGGAGCTGTCTATTTTCTTTCCTTGCTTGTATTGATATGAAGCTAATAGTAGCTTACCGATAATAGAGAATATAGTAACATAGATAGCGATGGCTGACGGTATCTCTTTCATTTCATCGGAAAAGATGTTTTGGATGGATGATATCAACATCTGCATACCAGCATAGAATATCACAAGTGACAGGATTTTAGTCGCGATCCCTTCTGCTTTTTCATAACCGAATACATATTTCTTTGAAGGCGGACGATTCATCACTCTTGCTGTAAAAATCATCACGATAGAGATGAGGACATCGGTTGCCGAGTCGATACCGTCGCCTATTACCGCTAAACTACCGGTAAATAAACCGATTATGATTTTGGATGCGGACAGGATTGCATTGCCGATTGTGCTGATCCATGAGGTTTTGATTAGTATGTTCTCTCTTGACATTGAAGTGACCCTTTATAATTGTTTTGTAATGGATTGGGGGAGCAAAGATAAACATTAATAGGAGTTTGTGATATGAAGTTATGAAAAACTTTTTCCGCCTTTTTAGTAGTTTATGCGTTTTAGTTGTATTATATATAGATGGTCAATTAAAAACAAGACAAATCATTTATTAAATAGTTAACCGCATGTTCAAAAAACTAAGTAGCTCTTTTCTCATTGTGTCAGCTTGTATTTTTTCTTCTTGCACGCCTACCGTCAAGCAAGAAATTGCAATTCTGCCTACCCCCGTTAGTCTGACCGAGCAGTCGGGCTCGTTTGTTTTAAAAGATGGCATGAAGATCGGAGTTTCCGATCAGTCGTTGTTTCCGGCTACCGGATACCTGCAGGAAATTCTTCGGAATGTCGTATCGTCTTCTGTTGAGGTCACTACCGATAAGAGTCAGGTAGGTATGTATTTTCAGTTGAAGGATACTGCTGGAAAGCCCGGCTCTTATAAGCTTGAGTCTACGCCGGAGTATATTCGGGTAGAGGCAACTGACTATTCGGGCATTATTTCTGCTATTACTACTATTCGCCAGTTGCTTCCTGCGGTGACAGAAGTGCAGGGAGAGAAACAGAATTATTCTATTCCTGTCGTGCAAATAGAAGATGCGCCACGATTTGAGTGGCGTGGATTTATGTTGGATGCTTCCCGCCATTTCTGGAATAAAAAAGAAGTGAAGCATATATTAGATCTGATGTCTTTGTATAAACTTAATAAGTTCCATTGGCATCTGTCCGATGATCAGGGCTGGCGTATAGAGATCGAGAAGTACCCGTTGCTTACAGAAAAAGGGGCCTGGCGTAAATTCAATACGCAGGATCGTACCTGTATGGCACGTGCGAAAGAAGAAGATAATACCGATTTCCTGATTCCGGAAGATAAGATACGCATTGTGGAAGGAGATACGCTGTATGGAGGTTATTACACTCATGATGATATAAAAGAAATAGTCGCCTATGCTGCGCAAAGAGGTATCGATGTCATTCCCGAGATTGATATGCCGGGACATTTCCTGGCAGCTATCGGTCAATATCCGGAATTGGCGTGTGACGGATTAATCGGGTGGGGGGAAACTTTCTCTTCTCCTATCTGTCCGGGTAAAGATACAACGCTGGAGTTCTGTCAGAATGTATTCAAAGAAGTTTTTGAACTTTTCCCTTATGAATATGTGCACATGGGTGGTGATGAAGTGGAAAAAGCCAACTGGAAGAAATGTCCTCTTTGTCAGAAACGGATTCGTACGGAGAAATTGGGTTCGGTAGAAGAACTTCAGGCATGGTTTGTACGTGACATGGAGAAATTTTTCCTTGCCAACGGAAAGAAACTCATAGGCTGGGATGAAGTGGTATCCGACGGATTATCTTCCGATGCCACTATTACATGGTGGAGAAGTTGGGCGAAAGATGCATTGCCTACGGCAACTGCACAAAAGCAGAAAGTGATTGTTTGTCCGAATGAATATTTTTATTTCGATTATGCGCAGGATCAGAATTCAGTAAAGAAAATACTTGCGTATGATCCGTGTGCAGACGAGCGGTTATCGCCGGAACAGAAGGAATATATCTGGGGTGTGCAAGCGAATCTCTGGGCTGAATGGATTCCGACAATGAAGCGCATTGAATATTTGATTGTTCCCCGTATGATAGCGTTGAGTGAAATAGCTTGGGCGGAGCCGACAGCTAAACCGGATCTCGAAGAATTCTATCGTCAGCTTGTTCCGCAATTTAAGCGGATGGATGTGATGAGGGTAAATTATAGGGTGCCTGACTTGCAGGGATTCTATAAAGTGAATGCATTTATTGATGAAACAACTGTGGAATTGACTTGCCCGTTACCCGGTACTGAAATACGGTATACGACAGACGGCAGTATGCCTACCAAAGAATCAGCTCTTTATAACGGTGCTTTGGAGGTTGGGAAGGCTACGGATTTCGCTTTCCGCACTTTCCGTCCGGATGGTTCTCCTTCGGATGTGGTGCGTACCAAGTATGTAAAGGCTCCTTATGCAGAGGCGGTGACTGCTCCGGCTGCTTTGCAGCCCGGCTTGAAAGCAGTATGGCACGATTTTCGTGGTAATCTTTGTGCGGATATTGATGCAGCTCCTGTCAAAGGGGAGTATGTGGTGGAATCGGTATCCATTCCCGAAGAGGTGAAAGGAAATATCGGTCTGGTATTGACTGGCTATCTGGAAGTTCCTGCCGATGGTATCTATACATTTGCCCTTCTCTCGGACGACGGTAGCACATTAATGCTTGACGGTGAATTGTTGGGAGATAATGATGGAGCACATTCGCCGGTAGAGATTATTGTGCAGAAGGCTTTGAAAGCCGGGCTTCATCCGATAGAAGTGCGTTACTTCGATTGTAACGGAGGCGTATTGCAGATGGAACTGGTGAATGAAAAAGGTGAAAAAGAAGTATTGCCAAATGCATGGCTGAAACATGAATAACTATTCTGTTGCCTTGTTTGTATTTGAGTGAATCGTTTCTTCTACAGCCTGTTCCTTTGAGTATATCTACTATCAGGAGACTGTCTTCTTAGAAACGATTCACCTCAGACAAACTACATACAAACAAAGCTAAACTTATGCTAAGGTTATCGCTTAAACTGCTATCTTTATACCTTCTTTTTACTGCGGTCTTTTATGTTAAGGTGAAATTAGCTAATTTCTTGTTTCACTTGTTTAGCCCATGCGCTGATACGTTCGTCTGTTTTGCTATCTTCGTTGACTTCGTCAAGTGGAAGACCTACAAACTTACCGTCTACGACGGCAATGGAAGAATCGAAGGTATAGCCTGCAGTGTCTGTTGCTCCACAGAATTTGCAGTGGGTATCTTTCAGATCTTCATAAAGAATACCTATTGCGTCACAGAATGTGTCGCTATACGAGTCAGAGTCGCCGCAACCGAACAGGGCTACAGATTTGTGGGATAAATCACACTTCTTTAAAACTTTTACTCCATTGTACCAGTCGTCTTGAAGTTCGCCTGCTCCCCATGTGGAAGAGCCGAGCACCAATACGTCATATTCATTGACTAACGCCTCTGTTAGCTTGGATACATCAAATACATCTGCCGATGGTACATCTAATTTCTCTGCAATTCGACGGGCAAGGTCTTCTGTTGTTCCGGTTGTAGAACCATAAAATACACCAATTTTATTCATCTTTGATTCGTTTTTAAATGTAACGCTGCAAAGATAGAGGGGCTTAAAGAAATAGGAAATCCCCATTTATAATGGAAGATTTGTCTCCTTCTCATTATAAATGGGGATATATGGAATAAAAATGGTCGATCTTTTTAATGGTGGAACAAGCGGATGCCTGTAAATGCCATTGCCATATTGTATTTGTCGCAAGTTTCAATCACATGATCGTCACGTACTGATCCGCCCGGTTGTGCAATATAGCTAACGCCACTCTTGTGTGCGCGTTCTATATTATCTCCGAATGGGAAGAATGCATCCGATCCTAAAGCTACGCCTGTCATCGTATCCAACCATGCCCGTTTTTCTTCGCGTGTCAGTATTTCCGGCTTTTCAGTGAAGAACTGTTGCCAGATGCCGTCTGCCAGTACGTCGTCATAATCTTCTGAGATGTAAACGTCAATCGTGTTATCACGGTCTGCACGACGGATTTTCTCAATCCACGGCAAGTTCATCACTTTCGGGTGTTGGCGTAAATACCAGATATCTGCTTTATTTCCTGCCAGGCGCGTACAGTGGATACGTGACTGTTGGCCTGCGCCAATACCGATTGCCTGTCCGTCTTTGGCATAACATACAGAATTAGATTGTGTATATTTTAAAGTGATTAAGGCAATGATTAAGTCGCGTTTTGCATCAGCCGGGATTTCCTTGTTCTGCGTAGGCATCTCTTTCAAAAGACTTTCATCGATCTTCAATTCGTTTCTTCCTTGTTCGAAAGTTACTCCGAATACATCTTTATGTTCGATAGGAGCCGGGCGGTATGCAGGATCTATCTTTATTACATTATAGGTTCCTTTTCTTTTATTCTTTAGAATCTCCAGTGCTTCGGGAGTGTAGTCAGGAGCAATGACACCATCGGATACTTCACGGTTGATGATGCGTGCTGTTTCTTCGTCACAAGTGTCGGACAATGCGATAAAGTCTCCGTAAGACGACATGCGGTCTGCTCCACGTGCACGGGCGTATGCTGTAGCCAATGGAGATAGTTTCATGTCGTCTACGAAATAAATCTTTTTCAGCGTGTCGCTCATTTCTACCGCAACAGCAGCACCCGCAGGGCTGACATGTTTAAAAGAAGCGGCAGCCGGCAGTCCGGTAGCTTCTTTCAGTTCTTTCACTAGTTGCCAACTGTTGAATGCATCCAATAGATTGATATAACCGGGACGTCCATTCAACACTTCGATGGGGAGTTCGCCTTCTTTCATGAAGATACGGGCAGGCTTTTGATTAGGGTTGCAGCCGTATTTCAGTTCGAGTTCGTTTGCCATTTTATTAATTATAAATTATGAGTTGCTAATTACAAATTGATAGCGACAAAATTACGAAAAAAAGATAAGCTTGCCTAGACTTGTATTGTAAAATAGTAATATGTAATTAGTATTTAGAATATTGTAATGGTTCAAAATACCTATAAATGGTGATTGCGATTTCGTGAAATATTCCGTTTCTTTGCACTCGCTAAATATAATAGGTAAGATGGATAATTTACAAAAATATAAGCCGACTGATAAGATGATTGATCTTATCAGTGACAATTATTCCTTGTTGCAGGTAATGAGTCGTTTCGGGCTTTCGTTAGGGTTTGGAGATAAAACGGTAAAGGAGGTTTGCGAGCTGAATGGAGTAGATTGCCGTACTTTCCTTATTGTAGTTAATTTTATGGCTGAGGGCTTTTCTCGGTTAGATGGAGATAAAGATGATATTTCCATCCCTGCGTTGATTGATTATCTGCGGCAGGCACACATCTATTTTCTTGATTTTTCTCTTCCCGCCATCCGGCGCAAATTGATTGAAGCCATTGACTGCTCGCAGGACGATGTTGCTTTCCTTATTCTGAAGTTTTTTGATGAATATACCCGTGAAGTGCGTAAACATATGGATTATGAAGAGAAAACCGTATTTAAGTATGTGGATGCGCTAATAGCAGGAAATGCCCCGAAAAACTACCAGATCAGTACATTCTCCAAACATCACGACCAAGTGGGAGAGAAGTTGACCGAACTGAAGAATATCATTATTAAATATTGTCCGGCCAAAGCCAATGAGAATCTTCTGAATGCGGCGCTTTTTGATATTTATGCTTGTGAGGAGGGACTGGAATCTCATTGCAAGATAGAGGACTATATTTTTGTTCCTGCTATTTTGAACCTGGAAAGGAGGATGATGGAAAATGAAAAATAATGAAGTTATCCGGATTGCAATTGCTGAGACTTCTGTAATTATCCGTGGCGGACTGACTGCTGCGTTGAAGCGTCTTCCTAATGTGAAAGTGCAACCTATAGAGTTGCTTTCTATCGAGGCTCTGCATGACTGTGTCCGGACGCAGTGTCCTGATATGCTGATTGTCAATCCGGCTTTCGGTGATTATTTCGATATAGGTAAGTTCCGAGAGGAAACGTCCGGTAAGAAGATACGGGTGATAGCATTGGTCACTTCTTTTGTAGATGCCTCCTTGTTGAGCAAATATGATGAGTCTATTTCTATATTTGATGATTTGGAGAGATTGTCTAAGAAAATCTCCGGTTTGCTGAATGTTCCTTCTGAGGAAGAAGATTTGGAAAATCAGGATGCGCTCAGCCAGCGGGAAAAGGAAATCGTCATCTGTGTGGTAAAAGGAATGACAAATAAAGAAATAGCGGAAAAGCTGTTTTTATCTATTCATACGGTTATCACGCATCGGAGAAATATTAGCAAAAAATTGCAAATACATAGTGCGGCGGGTTTGACTATTTATGCTATTGTAAATAAGTTGGTTACGCTGAATGATGTGAAGGGCTTATAGCAAGGAAAAGTGTTATAAAATATAAAACCGTTTGCGCACACGGAAATTATTCGTACCTTTGCAATGCAATTGGGAAATTGCTGTTAGTTTATAAGGTAAAAGAAAAAATGTAAGGTATTAGATTAAGTAAAGATTTAAGGTATTAAAATTTTTATTCAATAGGAAAGTTTTTATAGTTAGGTAAAAAGGATAACAATAGGTAAAGACGTTTTAGAGGTAAAAAAGAAGATTAGTTTTCAGGAAAAAAATGAGGTACTATGGAAAAGCCTTTTGGCTTTTCTGATGCGGTGGCGAGTGATTCTATAAAAAAAGAATTAACTCGTTTTTTTTATTGCTTGTGAATAAAACGGCAAAATATTGGGGCAGTAGATATTTCGGGTCAGTATAAAAACAAAATCCCGACGAAATCACTTCGGCAGGATCCTATTTCATTTTTACTTAAATGTGGCTACGTAATAAAATTATGACTAATTAATTCAATTCTGATACTGCAAAGATAGTGTATCTCAATATATGTCACAATCCCCTATATAAGGTATATTGCGTAGCTATTCTCATTATTTATAGTTATTGATGGCTGATTTTTCTACTTTTTCCCATTCATTTGTTTCAAAATCATATGATTTGATAACTTTTGCGGGGCAACCGGCACATATCGAATAGGGAGGGACGGAATGAGTGACTATACTTCCGGCAGCTACAACACAATGTTTTCCTAAAGTCACTCCCGGGAGAATGACTGAATTGGCGCCTACCCATACATCATCCTCAATAACAACCGCTTGTGTGCTGACACCCTGTTCGTCAATTCTCTTTTCCACATTTTCATAATTATGATTGAGTCCTGTGACGGTTACATTCTGAGCAAGGTTGACGTGGTTGCCGATAGCGGCCGGACCAATGATTGTATTTCTTAATCCGATTCGTGTATAATCTCCGATGGTCAAGTCGCCGACTGCATTGTTGAGGCAGGAAAAATCCTCAACAACGGAATATCTTCCTAAGGAGAATCGGTTGAAGGGAGGGAGATCTTTGCGAACGCTTCGATAAATCACGGAGCCTTTACCTCGTTTAAGATATACGTAACCGAAGATACGTATCCACCAGTTAGGACGCGTTTTGACAGGATGCATGATGAATCGGTGAACGGCCTGTTTTAAACCGGAGTTTTCTTTAATTCGCTGCTTAAGTGTTTTTTTCTCCATATTGAGTGTTTTTTCTTCTTTTTGTCTTCTACCAGATAATCCGGAATCGCCAGACTGTATACAATGAATAAACCGAATAATATGCTCCACCATCCAAATGATGACGTCCAGTTATATGCTGTCATCAGTAAAGCATAGATACCGACGAAGATGCACAATTTCAGCGGAGAGGGTATCAATAGCTGCATAATCCGATTAAGGAAACTCCAGTTCCCTTCTAATAGAGAGGGGAGCAAATAAGAGATCATTTTTCGGGGGCGTTTCCGATAAGGAGAGGTCGGATAGGATTCGCAGTAAACAATGGCTTCCGGCAGATAGTCGATATATATGTTCTGTCGAAGTAACTTCCGTTCGATATTGGTTTTGGAACTTTTCAGGTTTTTCTGTAACCATGCCAGATCAATAGCCATATTGGTTCCAAGCAAATTGGATGATAACCCGAATTGCGTATTGCCTGCCCTGTGCAGGCTGTTTTTTATTTCATCACGCATCACTCGAAATTTGAAACGAAATCCCTTGCAGCCTTTTACGAGTGTATGTAGCTGGATTGCCTGTATTCCGGCATCATAAGCGTCATAAATCTTGTCCAACAGTTGTGGGGACAGAGTGCGGGCAGTATCAGGCAGGATAAGAGCCAAGTCGTAATGTTCTTTGTCTAAACTGATGATACCTTGATATAGATCGTTGTATGTGATGAATTCGTAGGGTGATTCTTTCCCATATAAATCGGGAAGGGGACTGCTTTCACGAATAAGGATGGCGCAGCGATATTTTTTTTGAGCTTTAGGGTATGTGATATGTCTGAAATGTGAAGCGGTGGATAATACAAAAAAATATAGAAACAGAATCCCTGTAAGGAAGAATGCCAGATCATCTATTATGTAGATATAAGAGTCCATCACTTAAGGGAAGTTATACGTTCTCTTTTTGAATAAATGCAGTAACTGTCTTTAGAATAATCTTTATATCCAGCCAGAAAGAAAAAGTTTTGGCATAAATGATATCCAATTGTTTACGTTCTTCAGCGGAAAGTTTGCCTGCTTCACCTCTTTTCTCTACCTGCCATAGACCAGTTAGCCCGGCAGGACCTATGAAGCGGTCGATGTGTTCGTCACTAGTCAGTAGTTCGGCTTCATAGAGTGGGAGAGGTCGATTGCCGACTATCGACATATCCCCTTTTAAGATATTAAAAAGCTGCGGTAACTCGTCGATACTGTATTTGCGGATAAAGCGTCCTATCTTTGTTATTCTCGGATCATTTTCCAGTTTAACAAAAGCATTGCTTTTCTCTTTGGATTTTTTGTGAATATAATCTTCTTCGGAGATAACGAAATCATCGGATACTAAAAGAATTTCTTCTTCATCGCCTTCTTCATTCATGTCTGTATCGATGTCTTCTCCCCATATATCGGGCTCCTCTTCTTCCTGCTGGTATTGGTTAAGAGCATTGAAATCTTTCAGATGCTTGTCCGCGTCAGTATACATGGAACGGAATTTGAGAAAATCAAATATCTGATAGTTGCTTCCGACTCGTTTGGATTTATAGATGACTGCTCCTTTACTTTCCAAGCGAATGGCTAATGCAGTAAATATCAAAAGAGGGGAAAGACATAATATAGCCATTCCCGAAAATAATATATCAAAGATTCGTTTCCATAAAGGTAACTGGAAAGCTTTGATATTTTGTGCCTTGAGCTGGAGATCTTTTATTTTCTGCTCCTTGCGGCGTTTGAGAAAAGTTGATAAGTCTGTTAAGGCTTCATGAGTCATTTCAAATTTAATGGTATTGTTGATTCCGGCTTTCAGATATTGTGCCGCTTCTTCTTTAGACAACGAATCCATAACAAGTACCATGTAAAGTCCCGGATATTTCTTGCGCATATACCGGACATCTGCAATATCTTTGGAGAGGTCTACTTGTTCAAAAAATAGAGCTATATCATATTTTTCACGTATTTTGTCTACTGCTTTAATAGCTTTGCTACAATTTGGCACAGCATAAAATACCCCTACATTTAATTTGGAAAACAACTCTATCGTCTTGCTATCTCTACCTATATAAATAAAATATTGCATGTAGCAGCCTGGTATTAGTCAATAATCTTTTTGATTCGGACTTTGAGTTCCAATGGGTTGAATGGCTTTAATATGTAGTCTTCCGCGCCTTCTTCCAATAGTCTGATTCTTTCCGTCGTGCTTTCCTCACTGGATAACATGACAATAGGGATTGACTTGAATAATTCATTATTTTTCATGTATCTTAAGAACTCGTCTCCTGTCATGAGAGGCATGCGGATATCCGATATGATAAGATCGGGTATATTGCCCTCGTTCAGCCATTCGATAGCTTTGATAGGATCTTCCCGATAGGTAAAATCATAATCTTTTCCTAAGTATACACTGGCTACTTTTCCAATTGTCGCTTTATCGTCGACTAGTAATATTTTCTTTTTCATACGAATAGACCTTTCTGTCGCTTGTTTTGTTATCAGGTTTATAGATAAGTTTGTTGTTACATAAAATTTACAAGTAGTGCAAATATAAATATTATTTTAGAATAACACCTATATTTAAACAAATAAAATCAAATAAGTATGATAATAGGCTTCTATTTCAAACTTTAGTGATTTCTCCTATCAGACAAGAGTTCATTTTGTACCGAATGTCTTGGTTGGATAATCCGTGTCCCAGCAGAAACATCAGTTTCGTAATGGCGCATTCGGGGGTACTGTCATATCCGCTGATAACACCGGCTTCCAAAAGATGCATTCCTGTTTCATAACGTCCCATTTCCACAGCTCCGGACGCGCATTGGGTAATGTTGACAATGATGATTCCACGTTCTGTCGCTTCCTTTAGCTGGCGGATAAACCATTCTTTTTGCGGTGCATTTCCCGATCCGAAAGTCTTCATTACGACAGCCTTCAGTCCCGGAACATGAAGGAGAGAGGTCACGATACTTTCTTGAATGCCGGGAAAGAGCGTCAGAATAACGACATTGGTATCAAATAAATAATGTGGCTTTAACGGTTTTGTCGGATCGGGTTTGCGAATCAAGTTAGGCTCATATTTGATATGGATGCCTACCCGTGCTAATGGTGGGTAGTTGAAAGAACGAAATGCGTTGAAGTTTTCCGCATTGATTTTGGTTGTACGGTTGCCACGCATCAAATGATTTTCAAAAAATATGCAAACCTCAGGAACGATGGCTGTTCCGTCCGAGTTCTTGGCGGCAGCGATTTCAATGGCTGTGATAAGGTTTTCTTTTCCATCCGTCCGTAAAGTCCCGATAGGAAGCTGTGAACCTGTGAGGATGACAGGCTTGCTTAGGTTTTCGAGCATAAAACTTAATGCGGAAGCTGTGTAAGCCATAGTGTCCGTTCCGTGAAGAATGACAAAGCCATCGAAATAGTCGTAATTATAATTGATAATCTTTACCAGTTTTGCCCAGTAAGCAGGTTCCATATCCGAAGAGTCGAGAGGTGGTTCGAATTGATAGGAAGAGATGCGGTAGTTGAATCTTTTTAATTCGGGTACATGCTTGAGTAGATGATCGAAGTTAAAGTTTTCTAAGGCACCAGTTTCCGGATTTTCTATCATTCCGATCGTTCCACCCGTGTAAATTAACAAAACGGAAGGGGTCTCTGCTCTCATAATTGTTGAACTACTGTTAAAATATTGGCAAAGATATGAAATAATTGTGATTTATGATTGATGAGTTTTCGAATAATTTTGTGGATTCCTCATTTGTATGAATAAGTTGTGGCGGGAAATCTAAAAAAGATGGTTGCTTCTTTTAGATTTCCCGCCATCTTTTTATAAAAGATGTAGGCAAAGCGTGAGAGAGGATTTAACGACTCAGAGTAAACTGCTGATCCACATCAATAAATCATTTCAACCCAGCTTTTAATTTGAGTATTGCTTTCTCCGGATCTTTTTCTTCTTCAAGCAAAGTAACGAATCTGCTGCCTATGATTGCTCCGGAGGCGTGTTCGCAAGCAGCTTGAAAAGTCGCTTTATTGGAGATTCCGAACCCTACCATTAGCGGATTGTTGAGGTGCATATTCTCTATTTTTTTGAAATAGGCCCGCTTCTGCTCATTGAAATCCTGTTGTGCTCCGGTGGTTGCCGCTGATGAAACCATATAGATAAAACCATCCGTATGAGCATCGATTTCCCGCACGCGTTCTTCGCTGGTCTCCGGGGTAATAAGCATAATCACCTTGATACCATATCGTTCGGCGATGATTCGGTATTGTTCCTGGTAATCACGGAAAGGGAGATCAGGGATAATGACGCCGTCGATACCACATTCTACACATCTACGGCAGAAATTTTCAAATCCGAATTGCATGATCGGATTTAAGTATCCCATTAATATCAATGGAATTTTTACATCCTTTCGAATATCCCGTAGTTGTTCAAAAAGAAGTTTTAAAGACATACCGTTGCGTAAAGATTGAGTAGCGGCATTCTGAATGACAATGCCGTCCGCCATCGGGTCGCTGAAAGGGATTCCGATTTCGATCATGTCGACTCCGTTTTTTTCGAGAGTACGGATTACGTGAGCAGTACCTTCTAAAGTAGGATCACCGGCGCAGAAATAGATAGAAAGTATGTCTTTCTTATCGCTATTGAAAAGTTGATTGATTCTATTCATGATTATTGAGTTTTTTAATTATGATTTTAATTCATTTAGGAATGTTCGGATCCGGTCTGTATCTTTCTTTCCGGGTTTCACTTCAAAACGACTATTGAGGTCGTATCCGGCAAGGAGGGGATGGCTGAATCCCTTGAGAGAATGGGTGCTGCAGGAATGGATTCCTCCGCTTAATATAAAAGGTACGTGTCCTTTGTATGTATGCAATATATTCCAGTCAAATTGATTCCCCGAACCGCCATATTGTTCGCATTTAGTGTCGAACAGGAAAAAATCGCAAGCTTTTTCATATTCATATACCTTTGTCAAGTCTTTGGGTAGGGCTATCGAAAATGCTTTGATGATTTTCAGTCTCCTCTCTTGTAGTGACCGGCAATATTCCGGTGATTCCGTCCCATGCAGTTGTACATAGTCAAGCCCAAAACGGTCAGCATACATACTGACTGTCGGCTTATCTGCATTTACAAATACTCCGACACGCTTGGCGTGAATAGGAAGATAAGCGGGAAGTTCATAGATATATCTCGGAGATTTGGGATAAAAAATAAATCCCAGCATATCAATACCTTCGAGCGCTTCTACGTCCCGTATGTTTTCTGCTTCACACATTCCGCAAACTTTGATGATTTTTCCGTTGATCATAGGGTTGTCTGTTTTTAGGCGATTGGTTATTGCATTGCTTGCAGGAAATTCTGTAAGGTTTCTCCCGGATGTTCCGTTTTCATCAATGTCTCGCCGATCAGGAATCCGCGAAATCCGGCTGTCCGAAGGCGTTTCACTATTTCAGGATTGGAGATGCCACTTTCTGATACCAATACAGAATCTTGGGGGAGTTGTTCGGCGAGACGGAAAGAGTTTTCCACATCCGTAAAGAAAGTTCCTAAATTACGGTTGTTAACGCCTATCATATCTATTTTCTTATTGATATATGATAGTTCTTCAGTGTTGTGAATTTCCAATAAGACCTCCAAACCCAGCGAGTGGGCTTTCTCTGCCAGTTCATTGCACTTTTCCAGTTCTAGTGCGGCTGCGATGAGAAGTACGGCATCTGCACCGACAATTTTAGCTTGGTAAAGCTGGTATTCGTCAATGATGAAGTCTTTTCTAAGAATGGGAATTTCCACCAAAGGGCGTGCGGCGCGGATATCTTTCAGGCTTCCTCCGAAAAACTTCTTATCAGTAAGGATGGAAAGGGCGGAGGCACCTGCCGCTGCATAGGAGGGAACGATCTCTTCCGGACGCGCTTCTTCTTGTATCCATCCTTTGGAAGGAGAGCGTCGCTTGAACTCGGCGATGATTCCTGATGCGGAAGAGGCTAATGCTTGCTTCATAGAGCGGGGAGTCGGAGATTCGCTAATACCTTCCTGTAATTGTTCGATAGAAATAGCCCGCTTTTGCAGGTCAACTTCAAATCGTTTGTTTGCTATAATCTCGGATAATATATCTTTCATCAGTTCGTTGGTTTTTATATTTATGATCAGACTTATTGATTTATGATTAGACGATTTACGATGCACGATTGATATCACTTTTGAAATCATAAACACATGTACACGCACGGATCTTTTTTTGTAATACTAACTTCAATCGTACATTGTAAATTGTCTAATCGTAAATCAAATTAACTATTTAACTCAATGAATTTCTTCAAAGTTGCTAATGCACGTCCGCTTTCCAATGATTCTTTGGCAAGAGCAATACATTCTTCAATTGTCTTTTCCGGACGAATCACATGGATAGCGAAAGCGGAGTTGACTATCACTACATTTTTTTGAGCTTCCGTAGCTGTATTATTCATGATATGATCGAAAATCTTAGCTGCATCTTCCGGTGTTTGTCCGCCATCCAGATCAATATCCTTATAACGGGAGAAGCCGAGGCTTTCGGGAGTGTAAATCTTTTCATGATCGCTGGTTGCCACTTTAAACTCATTGGTCAGAGAAATCTCATCATATCCGTCAAGGCTATGAACAACGGCAAATTTCGTCTTGCTTTCCTGATAAGTATAGGTGTAAAGGCGAAGTAACGGTAGATTGTAAACTCCTAACAGTTGGTAAGCAGGTAATACCGGATTTACCAATGGACCGAGCATATTGAAGAAAGTGCGCACTGCCAATCCTTTACGAACCGGAGCTACTGCTTTTAATGCCGGATTGAATAAAGGGGCATGTAGATAAGCAAGATTGCATTTTTCCATGCTGCGACGCAGTTGGTCTACATCACTGGTGAATTTTACACCGTGTTGCTCCATTACATTACTGGCACCACTGACCGACGTTGCTCCATAGTTACCATGTTTCACAACCGGGAAGCCGGCTCCGGCAACTGTGAAGCAGGAAGCTGTAGAAATATTGAATGTGTTTTTTCCGTCACCTCCGGTTCCTACGATATCAATCGGAGCGAAATCACTCAAATCGACCGGAATACGCATTTCCAACAGTGCGTCACGGAAACCGCATAATTCCTCTACGGAAATATTACGCATCAGAAAGACGGTGATGAGTGAGGCCACTTGCACATCGTTATATTTCCCTTGCGCGATGTTCTGTAGAATGGTGCGCGCTTCATCGCGTCCCAAATATTGATGTTCGAAAAGTTTGTATAGAATCTGTTTCATAAGTTCAATCGTTTAAGAAGTTTTTGATAATTTCTTTTCCTTGCGGAGTTAATACTGATTCGGGATGGAACTGAATACCATGTACATTATATGTTTTATGGCGGATTGCCATGATTTGTCCCTCCTGGCTTTCTGCTGTTATTTCCAGACAGTCCGGAAAGCCTTCCCGGCTGACTACCCAGGAATGATATCTTCCAACAGGGATTTCTTTTCCTAATCCTTCAAAAAGCAGGTCCTGACGAAGGATACTTACCGGAGTTTGTACACCATGATATACTTCTTTGAGGTTTTCCAGACGTGCTCCGAAGGCTTCGCCGATAGCCTGATGACCCAAGCAGACCCCCAGAATGCTTTTGGTCGGAGCGTATCTCTTAATAATAGGTAGTAACAATCCGGCTTCTTCGGGTATGCCCGGTCCGGGAGACAGGATGATTTTATCAAAACGATCTACTTCATCAAGTTCTATCTGGTCGTTGCGGACTACTTCTACATCTGTAGCCCCTAATTCTTTCACTACATGCAGCAGGTTATAGGTGAAAGAGTCGTAGTTATCTAAAAGTAATATTTTCATTTTTGATTTTTAATTTTAATTAGTTTGTTTACCAATTTTATGCAGCCATCGTGCATAGCTCTATGCAACCATCGTGTATAGCTCTATGCAGCCGTCGTGCATAACTCTATGCAATCATCGTGCATAATTTGGGAGTGAGTTACTATCTTTGGCTAATTTTTTAAATTGACTGCTAGGTCAATCGCCTTTTTCAGTGCTCCCAGTTTATTGTTCACCTCTTGCAGTTCGTATTCATCCTGGCTGCGTGCTACGATACCTCCTCCGGCCTGGAACCAGAGTTCGTTGTTGCGGCTTACAAAAGTACGGATGGTGATTGCTTGGTTTAATTCGCCATTCAATCCGATAAAACCGATACAACCACCGTAGGCTCCACGATTATGTGGCTCGATTTCACTGATTAACTGCATAGCGCGTACTTTGGGGGCACCGCTTAACGTACCGGCCGGGAATGTGTCAATAAACGTTTTTATTTTGTCGGCGCCTTCATTCAGCATACCACTGACACGGCTTACCAAATGAATAACATGGCTATAATATTGCGGTTCCTTATAGAATACCACGCGTACATCATGGCAATTACGTGAAAGATCGTTTCTTGCAAGATCAACCAGCATGACATGCTCTGCATTTTCTTTAGGGTCGGCCAGTAAAGCTTCTGTCAATTCGCGGTCTTTTACTGTGTCTCCCGTGCGACGGGTGGTTCCGGCAATCGGATCAATGTAGGCGCGGCCGTTTTCGATTTTGCAATGTGTTTCCGGCGAAGAACCAAAGATACGATATCCTCCGAAGTCGAAGTAGAAAAGATAAGGAGAAGGATTGATGCTGCGGAGTGCGCGATAAACTTTGAAATCATCTCCGGCGTATGGTTGGATAAATCTTCTGGAAAGCACGATTTGGAAAACATCTCCGCGCATACAGTGTGCGATTCCTTTGCGCACATTTGCTTTGTGCTCTTCGTCGGTGATGGGGCTGGTTACGGGGCCTGTTACAGAGAAATTGTAGGAAGCATAATTCCGGTTTTCGATGGCTGCTTCCAGTTCCGGCAAACCGCTTTCTTCTCCTTCGGACAACATTTCAACTAATGTCAGCTCATTTTTGAAATGATTGAAAACAATGACATACTTATATAATATGTATAGTAAATCCGGAGCATCGTTTTGCTCATCATGACTTTCTTTTACCGGGATGTGCTCGAAGTACTTCACGGCATTAAACGTCGTATATCCGTAAAGTCCGCACACATTCTTATTATCTCCGGTCACCTGGAACTGATTGATAAACCGGTTCATGGCCTTTTCTACATTGAATGTTTTTGTCAGCGGTTCTTCCGTACGGCTATTATCGGGATAGTTGGCAGTGACAATGCCACCGTTTACACCGATGCTTGCCAAGGGACAAAGGGCTATAAATGACAGGGAATTTTCTCCGGCATGATAATCGGAACTTTCCATTAATGCGGATTGAGGATACATGTCGCGCACTTTCAGATAAATGCTGACGGGAGTATGCATATCTCCGAGCACTTGTTTGCTATGGGTAGTATAATTAAATGTTTTCATTTCTATAATTGCTTGATTATTGATTGCGAATGATGGTTGACTAATTATTTATAGCTGTTCGTTAAACGACAAATAGGTTTCAATATCTTTGTCTCCTCGTCCCGAAACAGTCAATACAACGATATCTTCCGGCTTGAACTTCAATTTTTTCAAAGCTCCTAATGCATGGGCGGATTCCAATGCAGGGATAATACCTTCGAGTTTGGTTAGTTCGTAGGCAGCTTCTATCGCTTCGTCGTCGTTGATTGCCAATACGTTGGCACGGCTTTGGGCGGCAAGGTTAGCGTGTATCGGACCAATGCCCGGATAATCCAGTCCGGCGGAAATGGAGTATGGCTCCTCTATCTGTCCGTCCTCGTTTTGGATGACGTAGGTACGTGCTCCGTGGATAATTCCCATTTTGCCGAGTTGGATGGTAGCGGCGGTCATTCCGGTCTCTATTCCTTTACCTCCCGCTTCCGCCAGGATAATGCCTACCCGTTCGTCGTTGATATAATGATAAATCGTTCCGGCAGCATTACTTCCTCCTCCCACGCAGGCTATCAGATAATCCGGATAATCACGTCCTTCTTTTTCTTGCAGTTGCTTTTTGATTTCTTCGCTGATAACAGATTGCAGGCGTGCCACCATGTCAGGGTAGGGATGAGGACCTACGGTAGATCCGATGATATAATAAGTGTCGGCAGGATGACAGCACCAGTCGCGGATCGCTTCGTTGGTTGCGTCTTTCAGAGTCATGTTGCCGGAAGTAACGGGGATAACGGTAGCTCCCAACATTTTCATTTTCTCTACATTGATGTGCTGGCGTTCTACATCCGTCTTTCCCATATAAACGATACATTCCATATCCATCAATGCACAGACGGTAGCTGTTGCTACTCCATGTTGTCCGGCTCCGGTTTCGGCGATGATACGCTTCTTTCCCATGCGGCGTGCCAGTAAGATTTGTCCGATGGTATTGTTGATTTTGTGAGCACCTGTATGATTCAGGTCTTCCCGCTTCAGATACAATTTGCAACCGTATTTTTCAGAAAGACGTTTGGCTAGATAGAGTGGGGAGGGACGTCCTACGTAGTCACGTAGCAACTGGTCGAATTCTTTTTTAAAATCTTCGCTTTCAATCACTTCGAGGTACTTATTCGTTAGTTCCTCAACACATTTGTGGAGGATTTCCGGTACGTAAGCACCGCCGAATTCTCCGTAATAGCCATCCTGGTCAACTAAAAAACTTTTCATAATCCTATATCTATTTTTATGTTATTATTGAATCTGTTTTGAAACGGGGGTAAATAAAAAGAGCCCTGTCGCAGGTTGCGACAGGGCTCTTTCAAATTTGTTATATCTTTAATGAGGTATATACATACGAGCACTGCTCCCTTACGACTGTCGGAGTTGTAACGGGCGCCACCACCAATATGTATTTACTAACATTGTTCTCATTGTCTTTTGTAATTTTATGGGGGCAAATATAGACACTTTGTTTGAAACAGCAAACAAAATATGACTTTTTTTCTCTTTTGCCTTCATTTTTCTGATATAGAACAATTTTCAACCTGAACTGTTCTTATAAATATTGAATATTTAAACAAAAACAATTATGAAACAGAGAAAAGTTTTAGTAGGTATCGCTATTGCCATTTTCATTATATTATTATTGTATTGGTTATTGGTAGCAGAGGATATGAAACCCTGGTTGTCGGCTATGGTTCCTTCCGTGGCACAACAATTCTTTGCTTGATTCTGACAGGCTTCGGATAAATCATGTATCTTTGCAAGGATAGTGACTAATAACCAAAATAATAACAATAGACTAAGATATGGAAAATTTTATTTTTCAAAATCCCGTGAAACTAATCATGGGAAAAGGGATGATTGCCCGGCTGGCTAAAGAAATACCGTCCGACAAACGTATTATGATTACTTTTGGCGGCGGAAGCGTGAAGAAAAATGGAGTGTACGATCAGGTAAAGGAAGCATTGAAGGACCATTTTACGGTAGAATTCTGGGGAATCGAACCCAATCCAGCCATCGAAACTCTCCGTAAAGCGATTGCTTTGGGAAAAGAAGAGAAAGTGGACTATTTGCTGGCTGTTGGCGGCGGTTCTGTTATTGACGGTACGAAATTGATTTCCGCAGGAATCCTGTATGATGGTGATGCCTGGGATTTAGTACTTGCCGGACGCCCGGTAACTCATACTGTACCTCTTTCCACTGTATTGACTTTGCCTGCTACCGGTTCGGAAATGAATAACGGAGCAGTTATTTCCCGTCGCGAAACGAAAGAGAAATATCCTTTTTATGCCAACTATCCAATCTTCTCTATTCTTGATCCGGAAGTAACTTTTACCTTGCCACCTCATCAGGTAGCTTGTGGATTGGCTGATACCTATGTTCATGTGATGGAGCAATATATGACTACTTCCGGACAGAGTCGCGTTATGGACCGTTGGGCGGAAGGTATTCTACAAACTCTGGTGGAGATTGCTCCGAAAATTCGTGAAAACCAGCATGATTATCAACTGATGGCTGATTTTATGCTTTCGGCTACAATGGCATTGAATGGATTTATTGCTATGGGAGTGTCTCAAGACTGGGCTACTCACATGATCGGGCATGAAATTACTGCTTTGCACGGATTGACACATGGCCATACGTTAGCCATTGTTCTTCCTGCCACGTTGCAAGTGCTTCATGAAGAAAAAGGGGATAAGCTTTTGCAGTATGGTGAAAGAGTTTGGGGAATTACTTCCGGTACAAGAGAAGAGCGGATTGATGAAGCAATTTGCCGTACCGAAGAATTTTTCCGTTCACTGGGACTGACTACACGTTTGCATGAAGAGAACATCGGACAGGAAACTATTCTGGAAATCGAACGCCGCTTCAATGAACGTGGTGCTAAATATGGTGAGAATGGAAATGTAACAGGTGCTGTTGCTCGCAGGATATTAGAGGTTGCACTTTAAGCATACCTAGTTTGTTTTAATGACACTGGAGTATTTTCTATTTTTGTTCACCTAAATAAGTTTTGATAGAGTCAAAATAAAACAATCATTTAATTACGTATGCTAATAACCATTATTATTCTCGTTCTTTCGGCTGTCTTTTTCGTGAATGGCAAGGTTCGTTCGGATATTGTGGCACTATGTGCGCTGATAGCTTTACTTGTTTTTCAGATATTAACTCCTGACGAGGCACTCTCCGGTTTTTCCAATTCGGTAGTCATTATGATGATCGGATTGTTTGTAGTAGGAGGGGCTATTTTCCAAACGGGACTGGCAAAAATGATTAGTTCACGAATACTTAAACTTGCGGGAACCAGTGAGATCCGGTTGTTTCTATTGGTGATGTTGGTGACTTCTGCCATTGGTGCATTTGTCAGTAACACAGGTACGGTGGCATTGATGCTTCCTATTGTTGTTAGTCTGGCGATGAGTGCCGACATGAATCCTAGCAGGCTGTTGATGCCGTTGGCTTTTGCAAGTAGTATGGGAGGTATGATGACTCTGATTGGTACTCCGCCGAACCTTGTGATACAGAATACGTTGACTTCTGCCGGACTTGAGCCGCTTTCTTTCTTCTCTTTCCTACCTGTCGGCATTGTCTGTGTAATTGTCGGTACACTGGTTCTGATGCCGCTTAGTAAATGGTTTCTTTCTAAAAAAGGCCAGAAAGATGATAATAAACGTTCGGGCAAGTCATTGAAACAGTTGGTTAATGAATATGGACTCTCCAGTAACTTGTTTCGTTTACAGGTGATAAAAGATTCAAGGCTTTTGGGGAAGACAATAATCGATCTGGATATTCGTCGTAAATATGGTCTGAATATTATGGAAGTTCGTCGTGGTGATGCATCGCAACATCGTTTTCTGAAAACGATTACTCAAAAGTTTGCTGCACCGGACACGATGTTAGAAGTAGAGGATATTTTGTATGTGACTGGAGACTTTGATAAGGTGCAACTCTTTGCGGAAGATTACCTGTTGGAGATTTTGGGCGACCATGCAACGGAAGAAACAAAAAGTACGACTAATTCGCTTGATTTTTATGATATCGGTATTGCTGAAATAGTATTGATGCCATCTTCTAATTTGATAAACCAGACAATTAAAGAAGCTGGTTTCCGTGATAAGTTTAATGTAAACGTATTGGGGATTCGTCGTAAAAAGGAATATTTATTGCAAGATTTGGGGAATGAGCGTATTCATAGTGGTGACGTGCTTTTGGTGCAAGGAACATGGAATAATATAGCCCGTCTTAGTAAGGAAGATGCTGATTGGGTTGTTTTGGGACAACCTTTGGCGGAAGCGGCTAAAGTTACGTTAGATTATAAAGCTCCGGTAGCAGCTGCTATTATGGTGTTAATGGTGGCAATGATGGTTTTTGATTTCATTCCGGTAGCTCCGGTTACAGCCGTTATGATAGCGGGTATATTGATGGTGCTTACGGGATGTTTCCGCAATGTAGAGGCGGCTTATAAAACGATCAACTGGGAAAGTATTGTATTGATTGCTGCCATGCTTCCTATGTCTCTGGCATTGGAGAAAACGGGAGCTTCGGAATATATTTCCAATACATTGGTGAACGGCTTGGGATCATACGGACCGATTGCATTGATGGCAGGTATTTATTTTACGACTTCGTTGATGACGATGTTTATTAGTAATACGGCTACCGCTGTTTTGCTTGCTCCGATTGCTTTGCAAAGTGCCATACAGATTGGAGTCAGTCCGGTTCCTTTCTTGTTTGCCGTGACGGTAGGTGCAAGTATGTGTTTTGCTTCTCCGTTTTCTACACCGCCTAATGCCTTGGTGATGCCTGCCGGACAATATACCTTTATGGATTATGTAAAAGTAGGATTGCCGTTGCAGATTATTATGGGAATCGTGATGATTTTTGTATTGCCATTGATTTTCCCCTTTTAGTCTTTGATTTTTATTTTGTCAATGGGGGAGATGAAAGAAATAGAGATTTGTAGCGCTGAATCTTTGTCTTTTTATGAAGAGTTGCATATTTCCATGCAACTCTTTTTTTTTGCTGTATACTATTGAATAAATAGTATTAAAATTTTTATATTCAACGATATAACTAACTGTCTTCTAATATAAATAATTAGAGTGAGGCGCTTTAAAAGATGTTAACTGCAAATCGGAAAATGCAATGTAATCTGTATAATGTTTATAAATACAATTATCTTTGTGCGTTCATTGCTGATTATTGATTAGTAGTGATTTATGTTTTTCGCAAATAAAACAAACTAAAGCATTAAAAGATTATGAAACAGAACATTGCAAAAGTATTCACTTTCTCGTTGTTGGCGTCTTCCATCAGTTTTATCAGTTGTGTTGATAATGAGAAAAATCTGTTTGATGCAGATCAACTGAAGCAAATTTACGAAGAAACTTTTCCTGTAAAAAACATCGATCCTGATGGTGATTGGACAGTGTCACGAAGTGTGACAGCGCATGTGTCAGTTAATGGAGATCAGGGAGTAGATTATAAGATACAAATATTTGATGCCGATCCATTAAGTCCGGGAAGTACAGCAAAACTCTTAGCGGAAGGAACTGTCAATCAAAGTACGACTTTGAATGTGGTGATGGATTGTGCAACAGCGCTTGATAAGGTGTTTGTTGCACGCATAGATGAGCACAAACGCTATCTGGTTCAACCGGCAGCGATTGAAAATGGCACAGTGACAGCGCATTTTGGAGACAAAGGTACACCAACACGTTCTATGTCACGAGCTGTGGCGACTAGTATACCTGTTATGGAGGCTCCTTATACAACAGAGTTTATTAGTGATAAAAAAATGACGGCTACTGAAGTTAAAAACGGTTGGGATTTGGGGGCAGGTTTCGGATGGTTTGAGTATGCTAATTTGCCTGTATTCAAGGAACAAAAACGTTGGTTTAAGATTCCGGATGGTACTTTTAATGGTGGATTTACCACTTCTGGTGTCAGTGGTGGAGCCCAAGCTGTGAAAGTAATTGTTCCTCAAGGAAGCACATGGGTTATAGAAAATAGTAATCAATTTTCTAATATCACAGAAATTATAGTTGAGAATGGTGGAAAGATAGAGGTCGTTAAAAATGGGAGCCTGGTATTAACTCAAGCTTCTTATATAACTGTGATGCAGGGAGGAAGTATTGTAGGCGACAGAGGTATTCAGATAACAAATAGTTCGGCCGGGCGTACGAACTATAATGCCGGTACGATTGATTGTGACTTTTTGAAAATTGATGGAGGTGGAAGTGGAGTTGATTTTGTGAATTATGGAACACTTGAACTGAATTCTTATAATGCTTCTACCAATGGTACCACATTGATAAATCATGGAACGATTGAAGTTGAAAATATAGATGGTAACAACAATACTAATATTAAAAACGGTTGTTATCTGAAGGCAGGAAAATTACAGTTTGGTACACTTGTTATGGGAAATACTTCCGAAGCTATTTGCAAAGAATTGACGGGTAATGGAAATGATAATAATATCGTGATGGAAGCGCAATCCATGTTGACTTGTACGGGCAAAGCTAATTTATTCAGAACAGTTACCGGTCCGACACAAGGAACTGCCTTATTAAGAATTCACACAATAGACAATACTGCCGGTTTGGCTCAATCTACTTCTAAAGTAACTAATAATATCATTTGTGAGATAACAGATCAAACATATAAAGGCGAAGCACACTATGACTGGTCTCCTTTTGCATGGTTAGTAAATAAAGGATTGCAGCAAGGTGCTACCTATTGTAACCCGGGTAAAGCAGAATTTATACTTCCTGCTGACGGTGACTGTATTAAAGAAGGATATAACTCTGATGAAGAACCGGATAATGTAGAGATCCGATATGCGGTTTATTCTTATGCTTTCGAAGATAACTATCCGAAAGCAGGCGATTACGATTTCAATGATATTGTGTTGAATGTAACTTTGCCTGCAGCCGGTAATGACGTGAAAGAACTGAAATATAAAATCGACCTTCGGGCGGTTGGTGCCGTGAAACAATTAGGTGCTGGTTTGAGAATACGAGGAATAGACAAAAATAATGTAGAAGAGGTAAATTTTGGTGCAGGTGCCGCTCAACGTACTGGCTCATTAAATTCCGGAATATTTGAAAATGCATCTTATGAAACGAATGGTAATGAACTTGTGATTCCTTTGTTTGGAGACGCACATTATATATATGGATATACAGGAACACAACGTCCCATGTTGAATACAGGGAATGCTAGTACCCCTCTGACCGATATATACACTCTTGAAGTGAACGTCAAACTTAAGAATGCAATATCTGTCCCTAGTGTGACAGATGATTTAGACTTCTTCATTGCTTATCAGGGGATAGGTCAAAAGAGAACGGAAATCCATTTGACTCATTTTAATTCGTCTACGGCGAATGGGCAATTGGCAGATAATGAAGTGCTCGAAGTAATCAAGGCAGTTAATAATACTTGGGCTCTTTGCGTTCCTGATAAATTTGCTTATCCAACAGAAACAACAGTGATAACGAATGCATATTCTAAATTTGCAGATTGGGCACACGATCAGAGCTCAACCACAGATTGGTATAAGACTGTTAGTAGTGACAAGGTGGTTCAGTACTAAACTTTTCGTCATCTCTATACTTTTTACATAAAGTTTTAGAATCCCTGATTATACTGACGATTGTTTGTGTAATCAGGGATTTTGCTATCTCACATGTTTTGTTATTTCTCTCTGTTAGCAAGCAAAAACCTTTAAAATGCTGAAAATTTTGCTTGTTTTGTACAAAAGCACCGTGTTTTTATCGGAAAAGCATCGTTATATTTGTGAAAAACATAAGGATAAAGTAAGCAAAAGATGCGGATAATGTCACCAAAAGCTATGGATAGAGTAAGCAAACCATTGGGATAGTGTCGCTATGTCGTAAATATTGTTAGTATTTTCTACTTTCCTTCCATTGATTTTTCTATTTCGGTCTTTGATAATGATAAATAGAAAAGAATAAAAGGGAACTTTATTGGTATAGATAATCTCTCTTTTGGTGGTAAATGTTTTGATGATGTATCAAAAAGTGTATATATCGTGCCTGATTATAGAATAACGATTTGAGCAAATTCCTCTACAGTGGCAGAAACTCTTTATTACAATAAAAGGGAGGAAAGAAACGATTCCTGCTAGATTAAGAATTACAAAGTGTCAATGGTGACTTTTTGTAAACTATAGTTTTTATAAGATAGGTTTCATCAATTGTTAAGGCATTTTTTCTCTCTATCCCAATTATATATTTTAATGCTTTGTAACTATGAAGAGACAAAGAATAGTAGCTATGTTGAATAATAGTTGCTTGATGGCATAGCACGATAGAACTTCTATAATGTACAAATCAAGCGATTTAAGTTTATTCAACCTTAAATCGCTTTTCTCCGCATCACTACTATCTGATCGAATCGCTTTTGTGACGGAGTGCCAACTATAATTTCCTTTGGAGGGAATCGCTTATCGAACTCATTAGCAGCTGATTTATCGACCTGATATATTTCATCTTCTATGTAACGTCCTTTAGCGTTGGCTAAGGCATTATCATATAATTCATAAACATGAAGAGCTGTGGCATACATATTATCTTCGGTGCGAATCCCTAATGTTTCAGCAGGAATGAATCCTTGCCGGAGGTAATAATCCGGATCACCACAAAGTAAAATGGCACGAAATCCCATATCGAAAGCTCGTTCTTGGGTCAGCGCAATCATTTTTCTTCCAATACCTTTCTGTTGATATTCGGGAAGAACAGAAATGGGCCCCAGACTCAATACTTCATATTGGTTACCATCATCCGCCATGATAAATGATTTAAGGCAGACTACATTGCCGACAATCTTGCCATTAAGTTCTGCAACAATATCGAGTTCCGGTACAAACTTGGGATGGTTGCGCATGATATGAAGGAGATAATGTTCGTCACATCCCGGAGAAAAATGATTCCAAAAGGCTTCCCGTGTGACATTTTCGGTTTCATTATAATCCGAAGGTTGCTCAATTCTAAGTTTTATATCCATCTTATTTCAAATATATAGTTGCACAAATATAAAGAACAAAATTCGAATATTTATCTCTTTAAGGACGAATCTGTGCATTATAGCAAGATGAGACAAAAACTCCCGATACAAAGTTTGAATATACACTAGTATCAGGAGCTTTTTGTATTGATGCATCAAGATTGTAGAGAATTAAACCTTGTTCATCTTTTGCGTGTACAGACTATCGATGATACTGTCGAACAGTCCGATGGTAGGTACAATAATTCCGGTGGCTTTTATATGAGTAGCTATCTCAAGAAATATTTCAGCAGCAGGAATAATAACATCGGCCCGGTTCGGTTTCAACTTATATTGTTTGATACGCTGTTCAGTAGAGAGAGCTTTCAATGTTTCATATATATCTTGCAGTAATCTTTCTTATTTCACTTTGTTTCATACTGAAAGAGAACCGTCTAAATTTTCTGCAAAAATATCAATGCGAGATGTAATCGTCATAACGATATTATTACGAACTTATTACAAAGTTTATTTGTTATTTTTATATTTCAGTAGAAACACTTATATTCGCAAAAGTATTGGAACAGACTCGGTTAAAAAATATAGAATTTATGAAAACAATGAATTATTCCCTTATTCGCATTCTCTTCGCACTTGTGATTGGATTGGTACTCGTGATTTGGCCCAATGCGGCTGCCAGCTATATTGTTATTACGGTAGGTGTTGCCTTCTTGATTCCTGGTGTTATCAGCCTTTTTGGCTATTTCGGCCGGAAAAGACAGGAAGGTGAGGCGGCTCCCCGTTTCCCGATAGAAGGAATCGGCAGTTTATTATTTGGACTTTGGCTGATTGTGATGCCTGAATTCTTTGCAGATGTTCTGATGTTTCTATTGGGATTTATCCTGATAATGGGAGGAGTGCAACAGATTGCTTCTTTATCGATGGCACGTCGGTGGATGCCCGTTCCGGGAGCGTTTTATTTGGTTCCTTCATTGATTCTCATTGCGGGTATTATCGCTTTGTTTAATCCGACGGGAGCACGTAATACTGCATTTATAATTATTGGTGTGAGTAGTTTGGTTTATTCGCTTACCGAATTAATCAACTGGTTCAAGTTTGACCGTCGTCGTCCGAAGACTCCGGTGGTACATGACGATGATGATATTGAGGATGCAAAGATAATCGAATAAAAAAGAAGAGGACTGCTTCACAGCACCCCTCCCCGCAAACTTAAAACAACCAACAAAAGAAATAGATAATTTCATAACGGTGAACTGTGAGTGGTAAACGGTAAATGCGTTGCAGTGCAATTGGTTCACCGTTCACCATTTATCGTTCACCGTTCTTTTTCTCTATCTCACAAATAACAGTTCCCTGTATTTCGGAAGCGTCCACATCTGGTTGTCAACAATGAGTTCCAACTTATCGATGTGGTAGCGGATTTCTTCCAGTGCCGGAACGATCGTGTCGTGGTAGGCAATGGCCTTTTCCCGTTCGCTTTCTATCTTGTTCGCAACCTTACGAGCTTCAATCATTGCATCTACATGTTCCTTGATGAAGGCTGTGCGGTCGGCAATCTCTTCAATAAGTTCCAGGTTTTTAGCAGACAATTTCGCTGCCTTTTCTGCCGGGAAAAGAGATTGCATCTTATAGACATTATTAATTAAATCTGTTTGATATTGAGTGGCCACCGGAATGATATGGTTCATAGCCAAATCACCCAATACACGCGCCTCGATCTGAATCTTCTTCGTATACGTTTCCCATTTCACTTCGTTGCGGGCTTCCAGTTCTTTCTTTGTCATTACACCGGTAGCTTCGAACATGGCAATGGTTTCCGGCTTCAGGTAGTTATCGAAGATAACAGGAACACTGGTTTCGCAATCCAGTCCACGGCGGGCGGCTTCTTTCTTCCATTCGTCGCTGTAACCATTGCCGTCAAAATGAATCGCTTTACATTCCTTGATATATCCACGGATAATTTCGAGAATGGCAGACACTTTAGGTTCTCCTTTTTCAATCAAAGCATCCACATCTTTCTTAAACTTCACCAATTGGTCTGCTACGGCAGAGTTCAATGCAATCATGGCAGACGCACAGTTTGCCTCGGAACCTACGGCACGGAACTCAAAACGGTTTCCGGTGAAAGCAAAAGGAGAGGTACGGTTACGGTCAGTATTATCAATCAATAATTCTGGAATCTGCGGAATATCCAACTTCATTCCCTGTTTGCCGCTAAGACTAATCAAATCATCTTTCGTACTGTTTTCAATGTGATCCAATACCTGCGACAATTGCTTCCCTAGGAAAGAGGAGATGATGGCAGGAGGTGCCTCATTAGCTCCCAGACGATGGGCGTTGGTAGCGCTGGAGATAGAAGCTTTCAACAATCCGTTATGATGATAAACTGCCATCAATGTGTTTACGACGAAGGTAACAAAACGCAGGTTATCTTCCGGAGTCTTACCCGGTGCCATTAATAAAATGCCCGTGTCAGTTCCCAAAGACCAGTTGTTGTGTTTACCCGATCCGTTGACGCCCTTAAAAGGTTTTTCATGAAGCAGTACGCGGAAACCATGACGGCGACTTACCTTACGCATCAATGACATAATCAGCAAGTTATGGTCGTTAGCAAGATTACACTCTTCAAAGATGGGGGCTAACTCGAACTGGTTCGGGGCAACCTCGTTGTGACGGGTCTTAACAGGAATACCCAGCTTTAACGCTTCAATTTCGAGGTCCTTCATGAAAGCGGCTACGCGGGTGGGGATAGCACCAAAGTAGTGGTCCTCCAACTGCTGGTTTTTGGCACTGTCATGTCCCATCAAAGTACGACCGGTCATTAGTAAGTCCGGACGTGCGGCATACAATCCTTCGTCTACTAGGAAGTATTCCTGTTCCCAGCCCAAGTAAGCAACTACTTTTTTCACTTCCGGGTTGAAGTAACGACATACGTCTACAGCAGCTTTATCTACAGCCCGCAATGCTTTCAGCAAGGGAGCTTTATAGTCGAGAGCTTCGCCGGTATATGCGATAAACACAGTTGGGATGCAAAGCGTATCATCTACAATGAAAGCAGGTGATGAGGGGTCCCATGCGCTGTAACCACGGGCTTCGAATGTGTTACGGATACCGCCATTCGGGAAAGAAGAAGCATCCGGTTCCTGTTGTACAAGCAGTTTACCAGTAAATTCTTCCATCATACCGCCTTTGCCATCATGTTCAACGAAAGCATCATGTTTTTCAGCTGTGCCTTCGGTCAGCGGTGCGAACCAGTGCGTATAATGAGTAACACCCATTTCGATGGCCCATTTCTTCATGCCGGCAGCTACTTCGTCGGCAATACTGCGATCTAGCGGAGCACCGTTGTCAATGGCGTCAATCAGTGCATTGTATACCTTGCTGGGAAGGTATTTGAACATCTTCTCCTTGTTGAATACATACTTGGCGAAATACTCCGAAGGACGTTCGGCAGGTGTTGCTACCTCAACAGCTTTCTTTTTGAAAGCTGTCTCTACTACTCTGAATCTAAGTTTTGACATAATACCTGATTTGATTTGTTGTTAAATATGTTAGAGTAAATAATTACTTTGTTATGTGGTTCCCGGAAAGGCGATCAAACCTGTCCGGAAGTTTTTTCTGTGATTAGCGGGGTAGTGATTAGTAGTAAGTTGTGCGTAGCTGTCTTTCACTAATCACTAAACCGTTCATCACTAAATTAGTTGTAAGCCGATTCTCCGTGTTCGTAAATATCAAGACCTTCTTCTTCGATACGTGCCGGAACGCGAAGTCCGTGAATCTTATCAAGCGTTTTGAAAATGATGAATCCCATGCCTGCTGCCCATGCACCTACTACCAATGCTCCAAATATTTGTGCACCGAGGAACCCGAAACCGTAGCCATAGAATAAACCTTCACTGGTGGAGAACAAACCTGTAAGAATAGTTCCTAAAAAGCCACAAACACCATGTACAGAAGATGCACCTACCGGATCGTCTATCTTTAACACCTTGTCAATGAAGTCAACGGAGAATATCATTACGACACCACATATTGCACCTATTAAGGCTGCTCCTGCAGGAGATACTGCGTCACATCCTGCTGTGATGCCTACCAACCCTGCCAAGATACCATTCAGTGTCAATGACAGGGAAGGTTTTCCATATTTCATCCAGCTCACCAACAGAGCGAAGAAACCACCGGCACAAGCAGCCAGATTCGTTGTCAGGAATACGTGGGAGATGGCGATAGCATCGGCTTCGGTTGCTGCTGCCAATTGAGAACCGGGGTTGAACCCGAACCATCCGAACCAAAGAATGAATACGCCTAGTGCAGCAATAGTCAGGCTATGGCCTGGGATAGCTTTTGATTTGCCGTCTTTACCATATTTACCGATACGGGGGCCAAGAATGGCGGCACCTACCAAAGCAATCCATCCACCTACAGAGTGAACGACCGTAGAACCGGCAAAGTCATGGAAGGTGGTTCCGAAGAGACTCATCATGAAAGAACCTTCTTCACCGTTCATCAACCAGCCTCCGCCCCATGTCCAGTGACCGGATATCGGATAAATCAGTACACTGATAAAGATGGTGTAGACGATATACATAGAGAATTTTGTACGTTCTGCCATGGCTCCTGATACAATTGTAGCTGCTGTCGCACAGAATACGGTTTGGAATATGAGGAATCCTTCGGTTGGCAAACCATTATCAATGAAAGAAAGGTCGAAGAAATGAGGCATTCCGATGAATCCGCCTGCGCCGAACATCAATCCGAAACCGATAAACCAGTATAGTAAAGAGCCGAACATGAAATCTACAAAGTTCTTCATCAGAATGTTGGCAGTATTTTTCACTCTGGTAAAACCTGCTTCTACTAATGCAAATCCCGGCTGCATGAAGAATACGAGCATTGCTGCAAGCAACATCCATACAGTATTCAATCCAAGAGCTAATTCACCAAGCGTATCGGGAGCTGCTGATGCTTCTTCGGCAGGAGCGGTAACGACTTCGGTAATTGTTTCTGTAACTGCTGCAACTGTATCGGCAGCGGCCGTGTTTTGTGCCGACATATCAGTAGTAAAACAGCACAAAATGAATATAGTAGTGGCTATCCACAGCTTTACGAAGCTATGGCTTTTATATTTTGTATCCATAATAGTATAATCTTATTTAACGTTCTTGTTCTGCATTGTAGAGGGCTATGTCACCACGTTCGGCAGTGCGTATGCGGATAGCGTCTTCGATAGGAATGACGAAAATACGTCCGTCACCGATTTCTCCGGTCTGTGCAGCTTTGATGATAGCCTGCACTGTTTTCTCGGTATTCTTGTCGCGCACGACAATAGAGATCAAAATTCGTTCAATGGTGCTGGTGTCATAAACTACGCCACGGTAGATACGTCCTTGCCGTGCTTTTCCAATACCTCTTACATCGTAATAAGAGAACCATTCGATGTCCGCTTCGAGTAGGGCGTCTTTTACGTCCTCGAATTTGGTTTTACGGATAATAGCTTCAATCTTTTTCATATACCTTAAATATTAGTGTGTCCTGTAAAAGAAAGAGGTATAGGGTAGCGGCAGCCATAGCAGGTTACCATACAACAAACCGATAAAATCTAAACTCTAACTACCTTTTCTAATCCCTATACGCTCTTTGTATTGTAAATTCTCTCTCTTAAAAACTTAGTCCGAAAGCAAAGTAGGCTCCTTCAGTGCGAGGGTTCACTGTTACTTTGGCAAATGTCGGTACGGAGAAGGAATCTGTGATTTTAATCTCCTTGGATGCTCCGAGACTGATGTCTGTTACGCAGAATCCACTGGTATAGCCATTATAAAAAGTCGTTTCCCAGGGAACCATACCTAAATCTACTGTCCAGTCGAGACCTCCCAATTTGAAAGGTGCGCTAAGTGCGAGGTAAGAAGAATAAGCTCTTTTGCCGTTTTCTTTCACACCGTCGGCACCTGCAAAGTTTGTGTACCAGTTGACGGCTAGCGGACCGAAATCATATCCCACTTGTGCTTCAAATACATGTGCTGTAGAATAGGCCCCATATTGGAAATATTTATTGGTTGTATAGATCTCCTTTCCGTATTCATCTACATCCCCTGTATATGTTTTATCAAACCAATAATCCGTTATTGAAACACTAAATCCACCAATTGAATAACCGAGAGTTAAATCAAACTCTTTTGCATCTTTGGATTCAATTCCTACTGATCCCCATGCTCCGAGTGATAAACCTTTGTAAGAGATTCCCAGTGAAGGCTGGACGCTAATTCCGCCTAAATTCTGACCGCGCCAGATGTAACCACTTACCAAATCTGCCCCAATGGAAGCTTCTACCTTATCTTGTGCCATCATTGTAGACGGGACAAGTCCTGACAGTAATAATGCTACTGTTATTACCCCCAATTTGCTGTTAATCGTCGTTTTCATCGTCTTTTTACCTTTAAAAGTTAGAAAAATGTGGATGTACGGTCCATTTGTTATATAGTAGCGCGCAAAATACTATCGTTTTTTATAGATAACTGATTGTGGATAACTGATCCTGCAGGAATGATGATGTTCGTTTAATGGGGGCATGTTGAACTTTCTATTTCCCGCTATCCATTATTCATTCAATCAGAGCCAGTTTTTTATTCTTCTCATCGCTTCGATACAGTCGTTGCGTTCGCCGAACGCAGTTAAACGGATATACCCTTCACCGCTTGGCCCGAAACCTACACCGGGAGTACCGACCACATTGGCTTCATACAACATCTGTTCGAAGAATCGCCATGAAGAAAGTCCGTTCGGAGTTTTCACCCACAAGTAGGGAGCGTTGACGCCGCCGTATACTTTCAGTCCTGTGGCTTCCAAGCCTTCCTTCATGATTTTTGCGTTGGTCATATAATAGTCGATTGTTTTCTTAATCTGTGCCTTGCCTTCTGCACTGTAAACGGCTTCTGCTGCCCGTTGGGTAATATAAGAAGTGCCGTTAAACTTAGTACACTGGCGACGGTTCCATAATCTGTTGAGTGGTATGCGATCACCTTCCAGAGTGGCGGCAGTGAGTTCTTTTGGTACTACGGTATATCCGCAGCGTACTCCTGTAAATCCTGCCGTTTTTGAAAAACTACGGAATTCAATCGCGCACTTTTTAGCTCCTTTAATCTCATAGATAGAGTGGGGGACATTCTCGTCCTGGATATATGCCTCGTAAGCGGCATCGAACAGAATCAGTGTATCGTTTGCCAAGGCATAGTCCACCCACTTTTTCAGTTCCGGTTTGGTTAAGGTGGTCCCTGTCGGGTTGTTCGGATAACAGAGATAAACGATGTCTATCCGTTTGTCCGGAATTTCCGGGATAAAGTTGTTCTCACTTGTGCAAGGCATATAAGTAACGTTGCTCCATTTACCCGTTTCTTCTTCCAGTACTCCGGCGCGTCCGCACATAACGTTACTGTCTATGTAAACCGGATAAATAGGATCTGTAACACCTACACTATTGTCGTGGCGAAGAATATCACCTATATTTCCGGTATCGCTTTTAGCACCGTCACTGACAAAAATCTCGGATGTCGAGAAATGAATCCCGCGTGGAGCGAAATCGTTCTTTATGATTACTTCAATCAGAAAATCATATCCCTGTTCAGGACCATATCCGCGGAATGTATCTTTGCCGGCCAGTTCTTCTACCGCTTTATGCATTGCTTCTATACAGGCTGGAGGAAGTGGCTGCGTGACGTCGCCGATACCTAGCCGGATGATGTCCTGTTTGGGATGCGTTATCCTGAAAGTATTTACCTTTTTTGCTATATCCGAGAATAAATAACTTCCCGGTAATTTTAAAAAATGCTCGTTTACTAATGCCATATTGTTATTGTTTTAAGTTTCTATTACTATTCATTCTCAACTCTCCATTCTCAACTCTCAACTTCTTCAACAATTTCCCCATCGAAAACCTTGGTTGCCGGTCCGGTCATTAATATATGTCCGGAGGTTTCATCCCATTCGACGGTAACTGTCCCTCCATCCATTATCACATCACTTTTTCTTCCTGCAAGTCCGTTGATGAAGGCGGCTACTGCTGTGGCGCAGGCACCTGTTCCGCAAGCTTGAGTAATTCCCGATCCTCTTTCCCATACTCTCATCCGTATGGTGTCTTTACCGACGATCTGTGCAAACTCTACATTCGTTCTGTCGGGAAAGAGAGGATGATTCTCCAGTTCAGGACCGATTTCCGGCAGATTAATTCGGGTAATGTCATCAATAAATGTGACAAGATGAGGATTACCCATTGATACTTTAGTAGATTGGAAAGGATATTTCTTTCCCCAATCAATCTCTCCTGTTTCTTGCGGACTGCCCATATCTACGGTGACTGTACTGACTGTTTTTCCCTCTACCTGCAATTTCAGAATTTTAATTCCCGATAGTGTATCCAAAGTTATTTCTGTTTTATCAGTCAATCCGTATTCATATACATATTTGCCTACGCAGCGGCTACCATTGCCACACATCATTGCTTCCGAACCGTCGGCATTGAAAATACGCATACTGAAATCCGCTTTATCAGAGACACCAATCAATATAAGTCCATCGCTTCCGATTCCTGTATGAAACTTGCTCCATTCGATCGCTTTCTTTTCAGGGTCTGCTATCGGATATCTGGTCGTGTCTACATATATGTAGTCATTTCCTGCTCCATGCATTTTAGTGAACTTAATTCTTGTTGTCATTTTGATTGGTATTTGTTGATTGTTATATCCTTTTGTTTTATTACGATGCAAAGATATGACTTTTTGCTTTATATTTTATTGAAAAGTATGTCTAATCTCTATTAATTTTCTGTGAACTTATAATTGCCTTTCATACGGCTATGTTTAGTTATAATTTGGAATTATATATATTCATATATTAATAAACTGTTATTTGAACGAATTGCTTTGTATATTCTTTCATAATATATGAAGAATATTTAGTCCTGATAATCCATAAAACCAGTTATAAAAACAAGAAATATATTCTTTTTCTTTTGACGATATGAAAGTGAAAATCCTTATTTCTCTATCATATTGTTCGCGGTGTGTTTTGAAGAACCTTTTTCTGTATTCATTGTTTTAGCACTATCATTAATATAAAAACGTAGCGATATGAATATAGAGAAACAATTAGAAACAGCAGTTAAAACCAACCATTTGGTGTTGGTGGTGTTCTATGCCGATTGGTCCCCTCATTATGAGTGGATAGGGCCTGTGCTTCGAACTTACGAAAAGAGAACTGTGGAATTGATTAGAGTGAATGCAGAAGAGAATAGAACAATTGCCGATGCGCATAATGTAGAAACAGTACCGGCTTTCCTTCTATTGCATAAGGGGCATGAATTATGGAGGCAGGTAGGAGAGCTTACGGTAGAAGAGTTGAAAGAGGTATTAGATGATTTCCAGTAAATCGTTTGTAATCTTTTATTGGCATATATGAAAATGACCTTTTCTTTTTCAGATGAAAAAATGGGTGTTCTTAATGTGTTGATATTTAGTTTGTTATGAAAGCTCATTTTTCCTTTAAAAGAAACGGGTGGTTCCTTTTAAAGGAACCACCCGTTCGACACCGAGAAACATCCTGTTTCTTTTAAAGGAACGAGCTGTTTCTTTAAAGATGGATATTAAAAAGTTTACTTTGTAATGATTTTATCTTATTGAAGCTTTTTAAGTTCTTCTTGTAAGATGACCGGTTCGTTAGTGGTGATGAAATCTACCTTTTGTTCGATCAGCGATTTCATATCTTCCACTTCGTCCACAGTCCATACGTTAACTTTCAAGCCGAGGTCGTGAGCTTCTTTGATCCATTCGGGGTGTTTCTTGATCACTCCCATGTGATAGTCCAGACCGGCAGCGCCAAGTTCTTTCAACTCTTTGGGAGTCAATTCTCCGTTAAGGTAATATACCGGAGTACCGGCAGGAGCCAGACGGATAAACTCTTTCATGGCATGTAGAGAGAACGTGATATATTCCATACGGTTTTCCAGTCCCATTTTCTTTACCATGGCAACGATTCCTTGTACCGCTTTAGTCTCGCGTTTCTTGTTGCTATGCGCTTTCAGTTCGAGAATCAATTGGGTTTTACAGTTTTTTCCGGTTTCCAGATACTGTTCCAGGCTGGGTAAGTTTTCTCCGTTGGATAATTTAAGTCCGGTCAGCGCATCACCTTTGGAATATTCCATCGGCCTCATCTTATATACGGGATCATGGTTAACCACCAACTTGTTATCCTTCGCAATCCATACGTCAAATTCTGAACCGTAACAACCGATGGAATCTGCTTTTAGAAGTGATGAAATACTGTTCTGCGATGATCCCGGAGTTTTCCAGAAACCACGGTGAGCTATTACTTTTGTCTGTGCCTGCATACAACAAGCAGCCATTAGAAGGGCAGAAGCCATCATCATTTTTTTTAAATTCATTTGTTTGGTCTTTTAAAAGTTTGATAGATTTAATTGGGTTTGGCCTCAAAATTATAAAAAAGAAAACGCAAATCAGACAATAATATGCTAATCTGCGTTAATCCTTGGGATTTTAGAATAGAAATGCTACAAAAGAGTGTCAAAAATAAAACAGTCTGTCATAAAAACATTCTCCGGACACGTCTGATAGTTTGCACAAAAGGAATTTGTCACTCTTTTATTAATCAGGTATAGGCCTCTTCATGTATTCCTTTCACAGCACGTCCGCTAGGCTCGTTCAGATTCCTGAAAGCAATATCCCATGCCAGTGCTTCTGCTGTGGAGCAGGCTACACTCGGAACACTGGGGACGGTACGTGCTGCGCTTTCACTGGGGAAGTGCTCTTCGAAAATGCTACGATAGTAGTACTCTTCTTTGTTTTGTGGCGTATTGATCGGGAAACGTTCGGCAGCATGTTCCATTTGCTCATCGCTCACGGCAGCTGCTGTGATTTCCCTCAATGTGTCAATCCATGAATATCCTACACCGTCACTGAACTGCTCTTTCTGTCTCCAAGCCACACTTTCCGGTAACATATCGGCAAAGGCTTCGCGAACAATTCGTTTCTCAATTTCCTTTCCGGGGCACATTTTAGCTTTCGGGTTCAGGTTCATTGCCACGTCGAGAAATTCTTTATCAAGGAAAGGGACGCGTCCTTCTACTCCCCATGCTGACAAACTTTTATTGGCACGGAGGCAATCGTACATGTGTAACTTTGAAAGTTTACGTACTGTTTCTTCGTGAAATGCCTGTGGAGTAGGGGCCTTGTGGAAATACAGATACCCCCCGAAAACTTCATCAGCACCTTCACCGCTCAACACCATTTTGATCCCCATTGATTTGATGACACGCGCTAATAAATACATGGGAGTGGAAGCGCGTACGGTAGTTACATCATACGTCTCGATGAAATAAATTACATCGCGAACAGCATCCAGACCTTCCTGAACGGTGTAGTTGATCTCATGATGGACGGTACCGATATATTCGGCCACCTCACGCGCTTTAATCAAATCGGGCGCGCCCTTTAGACCGATGGCGAAAGAGTGAAGTTGAGGCCACCACGCATCACTTGCACCGTCTGTTTCTATACGTTTTGCCGCATATTTTTTGGCAATGGCAGAGATAACGGAACTATCCAACCCGCCCGAAAGCAACACTCCATACGGTACGTCACTCATTAACTGGCGGTGCACAGCCTCTTCCAATGCCACTTTCACATCCTCGGTTTGTGCATCATTCTCTTTGACAGTTTCATATTCTGTCCAGTCGCGCGAATACCAACGTTTCATTTTTCCCTCTTTACTATAGAAATAATGTCCGGGAAGGAATACTTCATATTCGTCACAAAATCCTTCGAGAGCTTTCAACTCGCTGCCGAAGTAGATTTTTCCCTCTTTATCTTTTCCTATATATAAAGGAATAACCCCTATCGGATCGCGGGCAATCAGAAATTCATCCTTTTCCTCATCATAAAGAACGAAAGCGAAGATACCGCTGATATCTTCCAAAAAATGGATGCCTTTATCTTTGTAAAGGGCAAGAATTACCTCACAGTCACTTCCGGTTTGAAAGTTATATTTTCCCGCATATTTAGCGCGAATATCACGGTGATTGTAAATCTCACCGTTGACGGCGAGCACCTGTTTATGATCGGGAGAGTATAACGGCTGCCCGCCACTCTGCGGGTCGACAATAGAAAGACGTTCGTGTGCCAGGATGGCACTTCCGCCTACATAGATTCCGCTCCAGTCCGGTCCGCGATGACGGATCTTCTGGGCCATTTTCAGTGCTTTATCTCTTAGTTCTTTCGTTTGAACTTTGATGTTGAGTATACCTGCTATTCCACACATAACTTTAATTTTTAGAGGGGTAATGTAATCTGTTGATTGTTTATTCGCTATTTCTAAGAAGCTGATTAGCTATTCTTAATTCGTTCCATAATTGTTATCGTTTAGTTCCACAACTGTTTCCCTTTAGTTCCATATCTGTTATCCTTTAGTTCCACAGATATGGAACGAACCGATAATAGTAATCGAGCTTCTTGTTGTACACTGTTGCAAAACTTATTGTATTAGATAAGCATCTATTTCCGCAGCAGCCTTTCGTCCTCCCGCCATGGCGCGTACCACCAGGCTGGCACCAGTCTCGGCATCACCGGCTAGGAATACATTCTTTGCAAATTTCGGTTGCTCCGGTTTCAGGAATCCCATTGCCAATAATACCATATCAGCTTCGATGACTTCCTTCTTCCCTGTTGGTTTCATCGTGGGACGTCCGCCATCTGCTGCCGGAATCCATTCCACTTCTTCCACTTCTACACCTGTCACTTTTCCATTCTTTCCGAGGAACTGATTGGAAGCCAGGCACCAGCGGCGTGTACAACCTTCTTCATGGCTGGAAGTCGTTTTGAAGACTGCCGGCCATTGTGGCCAAGGAGTAGCCGGATTGTAGCCGACAGGAGGTTTCGGCATGATTTCGATTTGAGTGACACTGACGGCTCCCTGTCTCACACTGGTTCCGATGCAGTCGGAACCAGTGTCTCCGCCACCTATCACAAGTACTTTTTTGCCTTTGGCATTCACCAATTTATCTTTTGAGAAAGTCTGTCCTGCCAGAATCCTATTCTGTTGTGCCAGCATTTCGAGTGCGAAATGAATCCCTTTCAGTTCGCGTCCCGGAATACTCAAGTCACGTGCAGTCGGCGTTCCGGTACAGATGCAGTAAGCGTCGAATCCTTCCGGCAAATGATTGACGTCTATTTCTACTCCCATTTCAAACTGTATTCCTTCTGCAGCCAATATCTTCATCCGTCGGTCAATTACATTCTTATCCAGTTTGAAATTAGGAATACCGAATCGTAATAATCCTCCGGGCGCTTCATCCTTATCAAATAAAGTAACGCTATATCCTTTTAAATTCAGCTGATTAGCCACTACCAATCCGGCAGGACCCGCACCAATCACCGCCACTTTCTTTCCGTTTCTTCTCGGCGTCTTTACCTGTATATATCCTTCACGAAAAGCCGCTTCCACGATAGCTGCTTCATTCTCGCGAATAGTCACCGGCTGATCGCAGGAAAGTTTCAACACACACGATTTCTCGCAAAGAGCAGGACAAATACGTCCCGTAAATTCCGGAAAATCGCAAGTAGACGACAATACTTCGTATGCCTCCTTCCATTTTCCCCTGTATAATGCGTCCTGCCATTCCGGTTGTTTATTTCCTATCGGGCATGCCCAATGACAGAAAGGTACACCGCAATCCATACAGCGTGACGCCTGCAATTTACGGCTGTTTGTATTCAAAGTCTGTTCTACCTGACTATAGTCAGTGATTCGCTCGTTTACAGGGCGGTATCCCGCCTCTTGTCGAGGTATATTTAGAAATGCTTTAGGATTTCCCATCTTGTTATTTACTATTTGACGATTTACTATTTACTATTTTTAGACTATCTTGTCATTTGCTATTTGACTATTTACAGACTATACATTCAAATAGTAAATTGTAAATAGTCAAATTGTAAATCTAATAGTCTCTTTGCATGTCTGCAATTTTTTGTTGTAATTTTCTCATCTGTTCCTCCTGCAATACTTTTTTGTATTCGATGGGTACTACTTGGATGAACTGGTCTGCATAATGATTCCAGTTGTCAAGCATGGTACGGGCTAGTTTTGAGCCTGTGTACAGATAATGTTGGCGGATTAGTTCGTGTAGCTCCTTCCGGTAGCTGGCTTCTTCGATGAGTGACAGTTCCACCATTTCCATGTTGCAGAAATAATCGAAGTTGCCATCCTTGTTCCATACGTAAGCCACACCGCCACTCATACCGGCTGCAAAGTTACGTCCGGTTTGCCCGAGGACTACCACACGACCTCCTGTCATGTATTCGCAACAATGGTCGCCCACACCTTCCACTACGGCAACTGCACCGGAGTTACGAACTGCGAAACGTTCTCCTACACGACCGTTGATATATACTTCACCGCTTGTTGCTCCATAAAGCAAGGTATTACCGGCAATTGTATTCTTTTCGGCTTCGAAGTTGCTGCGGATAGGAGGCAATACGGAGATGCGTCCGCCGCTCAATCCTTTACCCAGATAATCGTTCGCTTCACCTTCCAGTTTAAAGTTAACTCCCGGTACGAGGAAAGCCCCGAAAGACTGACCTGCCGAGCCTTTGAACTTCACATTCAGCGTATGTTCCGGCAATCCTTTGGCACCGTATTTCTTGGCAATCACTCCGGAGAGCATCGCACCTATTGCACGGTCTGTATTGGCAATCGTATATTCTAAAGAAATCTCTTTCTCATGTTCAATAGCTTCTTGTGCCGCATCAATGAGGGTTACATCCTTTACAGTAGAAACACCGTGATCCTGATCGATGACATGGCGGATAGCCGCGTTGTTATCAATGCGTGCCAGCAATTTGGTGAAGTCGATTAACGCATGTTTCGGATTCGGGTCGTTGGTAACGGATTTGCGTTCGATCAAGTCTGTGCGCCCGATAATATCATCCATTCTGGTGAATCCCATTTCGGCCAAATGCTCGCGGACCTCCTGTGCCAGGAATGTGAAGAAATTTACCAAATATTCACTACGCCCATGAAAGCGTTTACGTAATTCCTCATTCTGTGTGGCAACTCCCACTGGACAAGTATTCTGATGGCATTTGCGCATCATTACACACCCTAATACAATCAATGCCGAAGTGGCGAAGCCATATTCTTCGGCACCCATTAGCGCCATTAAGATGATGTCACGTCCGGTTTTCAGTTGTCCGTCGGCTTGCAGAACTACTTGCCCACGAAGTCCGTTCAAAACCAATGTTTGTTGTGTCTCGCTCAATCCCAATTCCGGTGAGATGCCCGCATAACGGATAGAAGAAGCCGGAGAAGCACCTGTTCCCCCTTCAGCACCGGAGATGACAATCAGGTCCGCCTTTGCTTTTGCCACCCCGGCGGCAATTGTACCGACGCCGCTTTCTGCTACCAGTTTCACACTGATTTTGGCCTGTGGATTTACATTTTTCAGATCGAAGATTAATTGTGCCAAATCCTCAATCGAATAAATATCATGATGAGGTGGGGGAGAAATCAGTGAAATTCCCGGAATGGAATGGCGTGTTTTTGCAATCACATCATTCACTTTAAATCCCGGAAGTTGTCCGCCTTCACCCGGCTTTGCTCCCTGTGCTATCTTAATCTGAATCTCGTCCGCATTAACCAGATATTCTGCCGTTACACCGAAACGTCCGGAAGCTACCTGCTTGATTGCACTTCGTAAGGAACTGCCATCGGGCAGCGGTTGGAAACGGGCAGCGTCCTCGCCACCTTCACCGGTATTACTGCGCCCGTGAATTTTATTCATGGCAATAGCCATTGCCTCATGAGCCTCTTTGCTGATAGAACCAAAAGACATGGCCCCCGTGACGAAACGATGCAGAATGTTTTCCACCGGTTCTACCTGATCGATCGAAATCGGATTACGACGGAATCCCAGAAAGTCACGAAGGAAAATAGGCTTCTCTTTTTCGTCTACCAAATGAGTATATTCTTTAAACTTCTTGTAACTTCCCAGCCGTGTAGCCAATTGCAGCGTACTGATTGTTTCCGGATTCCATGCGTGCTTTTCTCCGTCTTTGCGGAAGGCATACAAACCGTTGTTTTTTAATAATGGAAGGTTGAAAGTAGAAGATGGAGAGTTACTTTGTGTTCCTTCATTTCCATTTTTGATTTCTGAAAATCCTTCCTCATGGAAAGCAATGGCATCTCTGGCTATTTCTTCCAGGCGAATACCTCCGATGGGCGAACCGAGTCCACCGAAATAGGCCTTACTCAATTCTTCGCTCAAACCGACGGCTTCGAAGATCTTTGCGCCACGATAAGAGCGGATGGTAGAGATCCCCATTTTACTCATGATTTTAAACAAGCCTTTGCAGATGGATTTGATATAATTCTTTTCAGCAGTGGCATAATCCAACTGAATATCCCTGTCTTTAACCAAGCGGTCGAGAACGGCGAATGCCATGTAAGGATTCAGGGCACTTGCTCCGAAACCCAGTAATAACGCAGCGTGCATTACCTCACGTATTTCACCGCTTTCTACAATCAATGCTGTTTGTACACGTTTGCCGACTGAAATCAGATGGTGATGAACGGCGCTTACTGCCAGCAATGAAGGAATAGTGGCATGGGTAATATCCACGTCACGGTCGGTCAGGACAATGTAGTTTACGCCTTCCGTCACAGATTCTTCCGCCATTTTACAAAGGCTGTTCAGTGCCTCCTGCAATCCGGCTTTCCCTTTCGCTGCTTCAAATAACATGGGCAGTTTGACCGTTTTGAAACCTTTATAGCGGATATTACAAAGAATATCCAGTTGTGTATTGCTCAAAATTGGATGATTCAGGCGGACCATTTTGCAATGACTCTCGCTGGGTGTCAGGATATTCATGCCGACTGCCCCGATGTATTCAGTTAATGACATTACCAGTTCTTCGCGGAGCGGGTCAATGGGAGGATTGGTCACTTGTGCAAATTGCTGCCGGAAATAGTTGTAAAGCAATTGCGGCTTATCCGAAAGTACAGCTAACGGAGTATCATTACCCATTGAATGGATCGGTTCTGCTCCGCTGCTTGCCATCGGCATAATCAGTTTTTCGATATCCTCTTTGGAGTAGCCGAAAGTGCGAAGCATACAGTCGTAGTTTTCTACATGATGAGGTACTTTGCGTCCGCTCTTCAGTTCATCCAGTTCGATTCGGTTCGTAGACAACCAGGTGCGGTAAGGTTTGGCTTCAGCCAACTGTTTTTTCAGTTCGCCATCATAATAAATTTCACCTTTTTCCGTATCTACCAGCAAAATCTTACCGGGCTGTAAACGACCTTTTTCTTTGATGTCTCCCGGTTCGAAATCCATCACACCGACTTCCGAAGCCACTACCATCATATCGTTTTTAGTAATCAGATAACGGGCAGGGCGCAGGCCGTTACGGTCGAGCATACCTCCGGCAAATCGTCCGTCACTGAAGAGAAGTGCAGCCGGTCCGTCCCACGGTTCCATCAGGATAGAGTGGTATTCGTAGAATGATTTCAGATCCTCGCTGATGGGATTCTTTTCGTTGAAAGATTCCGGCACGAGCATAGCCATGGCGTGTGGCAGGCTCAACCCCGACATCACCAGGAACTCCAGTACATTATCCAGGGAAGCACTGTCGCTCATGCCCGGTTGTATAATCGGACGAAGTTCTTTTATATCACCCAAGGTAGGAGTGGAGAGTACGCTTTCGCGGGCTTCCATCCATCCGCGGTTACCACGGATCGTGTTGATTTCACCGTTGTGTGCCAGCAGGCGGAATGGTTGTGCCAATCCCCATGTAGGGAATGTATTGGTACTGAAACGGGAGTGCACCAGTGCCAGTCCGCTGGTAAAATAGCTATTCGTCAGGTCCGGATAGTAGTTGCGCAGTTGCAACGACGAAAGCATACCTTTATATATAATACTTTTTGTAGAAAGCGAAACAACATAAAAATCGTCTTTTGTCGGAATGGATGACAGTCTGACCTTATTCTCGATTCTTTTCCGGATCAGATATAACTTCCGGTCGGCAGTTTCCGTTTCTGTAAATCCGGTGATGAATACTTGCTTGATGTCTGGTTCGTTTGCCAGAGCAGATTCTCCTAGAATTTCAGGGCAGGTGGGTACATTGCGCAGATGCATCAATGTGAGTCCTTCTTTTTCAATTTCTTCAATAATGATACTTAAAATGGCTGCCTGGTCTTTTCCATTTTTCGGCAAAAATAGCAATCCTGTGCCGTACCGTCCTTTTTCGGGTACAGGAATACCTTGCAATAAAATAAACTCATGCGGAATTTGCAGCATGATACCTGCACCGTCGCCGGTTTTGTTATCCGCACCTTCGGCACCGCGGTGGCGCATGTTCTCTAATACCTTTAAAGCCGACTCAACAATGTCGTGTGACTTTTCTCCATGAATGTTTACCAGCATACCAACACCGCAGGCATCGTGTTCGTATGCCGCATTATACAAGCCCATCAGTTTGGGCTGTCGTTGGTAAGGGGATCCTTCTGTTACGTTGTTAAAAAGTTCTTGTTTCTTCATTCTTACTAGCTTTATTGTATGATAATACCTAATTGAAGTGTCAATTTGTTCGGCAAAGTTAGTGGTTTAATTTCAAAATGATAGTAAAATATAAGTTTTCTGTAACGCGAAATTAAAAGAAGAGCCTGTCTTCTTCTAATTTGTAATTAAAAGAGGGAGATTTACTTTTAATTTGTTAGCTCTTTTGGGTTAATGGTGAGTTAATTGTAATTTGTTTCTTTTTGAGCTAAAAATAATATATTATTTAACTTTTTGATGTGTTTACAACTTTTTTATGCGTTTCTGTCAAATAAATATGCTTTTTGTTGTCTTTATGTTATTTGTAATGTGTATATTTGCAGTCGAAATAAAAATATCATAATATGTGTGGAATAGTAGGCTATATTGGTAAACGAAAAGCCTACCCTATCCTTATAAAAGGGCTGAAGCGACTGGAGTATCGTGGATATGATAGCGCGGGGGTAGCAATCATCAGTGATGACCGACAGTTAAATGTGTATAAGACGAAAGGAAAAGTCTCCGATCTTGAAAATTTCGTCACACAAAAAGATATTTCCGGTACAATCGGAATTGCCCATACTCGTTGGGCTACTCACGGGGAACCTTGTTCCGCTAACGCCCACCCTCATTACTCTTCTTCCGAAAAGCTCGCTCTCATTCATAACGGTATTATCGAAAACTACGCCGTTCTCAAAGAAAAACTTCAAGCCAAAGGCTATATTTTTAAAAGTAGTACAGATACCGAAGTCCTTGTTCAATTAATAGAATACATGAAAGTCACTAATCAGGTCAGTTTGCTGACAGCCGTTCAATTGGCGTTGGGAGAAGTGATTGGTGCCTATGCGATTGCGATTCTTGATAAAGAGCATCCCGATGAGATTATTGCTGCCCGTAAGAGTAGCCCGCTGGTAGTGGGGATTGGAGCGGACGAGTTCTTCCTTGCTTCGGATGCCACTCCGATTGTAGAATATACAGATAAGGTGGTTTATCTGGAAGACGGAGAAATTGCTGTTCTCCATTTGGGAAAAGAATTGAAGGTGGTCAATTTGAGTAATGTTGAAATGACACCTGAAATTAAAAAAGTGGAGCTAAATCTCGGCCAGCTGGAAAAAGGAGGATATCCGCATTTTATGTTGAAAGAGATTTTCGAACAGCCCGATTGTATTCACGATTGTATGCGCGGACGTATCAATGTGGAAGCAGACAATGTGGTACTTTCCGCTGTGATCGATCATCGGGAAAAGCTGTTGAATGCCAAGCGGTTTATTATCGTTGCCTGCGGAACTTCCTGGCATGCCGGACTGATTGGAAAGCATCTGATTGAAAGTTTCTGCCGCATACCGGTGGAAGTGGAGTATGCTTCCGAATTTCGTTACCGTGATCCGGTGATTGACGGACAGGATGTAGTGATAGCAATCTCCCAAAGCGGTGAGACTGCGGATACTTTGGCTGCTGTGGAATTGGCAAAAAGCCGCGGAGCATTTATATATGGTATTTGCAATGCTATCGGGTCTTCTATTCCCCGTGCCACTCACACCGGTTCGTATATCCACGTAGGTCCGGAAATCGGAGTCGCTTCCACCAAAGCGTTTACCGGACAGGTCACTGTGTTGGCAATGCTGGCATTGACGCTTGCCAAAGCGAAAGGAACAATTGACGAACGGCATTATCTTTCAATTGTACAGGAATTAAATCATATTCCGGAGAAGATGAAAGAAGTGCTGAAACTGAATGATACCCTGGCGGAATTATCGAAAACTTTCACGTATGCGCATAACTTTATTTATCTGGGACGCGGATATAGTTATCCTGTTGCATTGGAAGGTGCATTGAAATTGAAAGAAATATCGTATATTCACGCCGAAGGTTATCCGGCTGCCGAGATGAAGCACGGACCGATTGCCTTGATTGACGCGGAAATGCCGGTAGTGGTGATTGCTACGCAGAATGGACTGTACGAAAAAGTGCTAAGTAATATTCAGGAGATCAAGGCGAGGAAGGGAAAAGTGATTGCGTTCGTTACGAAGGGAGATACGGTTATCAGCAAGATTGCCGATTGTAGTATCGAACTTCCTGAAACAATAGAGTGTCTCGATCCGTTAATTACTACGGTACCTCTCCAACTTCTTGCTTATCACATTGCGGTATGTAAGGGGATGGATGTAGACCAGCCGAGAAATCTGGCGAAGTCGGTAACGGTAGAGTAATGTGATTTACAATTAGACAATTTACTATTTACGATTGAAGAATCAATGATAGATAGTAAGTTGTTTGATTGGCAGGTGGTAATTTAAATCGTAAATAGTAAATCGTCAAATCGTAAATAGTATAGATGGAACAATTGAAACATGAATGTGGCGTTGCCATGATACGCTTGCTTAAACCGTTGGAGTATTACGAGAAAAAGTACGGAACATGGATGTACGGTCTTAATAAGCTCTACCTGTTGATGGAGAAACAACATAACCGTGGACAGGAAGGTGCGGGACTGGCATGTGTGAAACTGGAAGCAAATCCGGGTGAAGAATATATGTTTCGTGAACGTGCTTTAGGCTCCGGAGCTATTACGGAGATTTTTGAAAATGTTCAAAACAACTTTAAGGAGCTCACTCCCGAACAGTTGCATGATGCTGCGTATGCCAAACGAGTCCTGCCTTTTGCCGGGGAAGTATATATGGGGCATCTTCGTTATTCCACTACGGGAAAATCCGGAATCTCATACGTGCATCCATTTTTAAGAAGAAATAACTGGCGTGCCAAGAATCTCGCTCTTTGCGGAAACTTCAATATGACGAATGTGGACGAAATATTTGCCCGTATCACTGCCATTGGTCAGCATCCGCGTAAATATGCCGATACATATATCATGTTGGAACAGGTGGGACACCGTCTTGACCGTGAAGTGGAGCGTGTATTCAATCTTGCCGAAGCCGAAGGGCTTACGGGCATGGGCATCACGCATTATATAGAAGAACATATTGATTTGGCAAACGTACTGCGTACTTCCAGTCACGAATGGGATGGGGGGTATGTTATTTGCGGATTGACCGGAAGCGGTGAATCTTTCGCTATCCGTGACCCTTGGGGCATCCGGCCTGCATTTTGGTATCAGGATGACGAGATAGCTGTTCTTGCTTCCGAACGTCCGGTGATCCAGACAGCTTTGAACGTTCCGTTTGAGGAAATCAAGGAACTGCAACCGGGGCAGGCATTGCTGATTAGCAAAGAGGGAAAGATACGTACTTCGCAAATCAATAAGCCACGTGAAAATCAGGCTTGTTCCTTCGAACGTATCTATTTCTCCCGTGGCAGTGACGTCGATATTTATAAAGAAAGGAAACGGCTGGGCGAAAAGTTGGTTCCGAAAATACTGAAAGCTATCAATAATGATATCGATCATACGGTCTTCTCTTTTATTCCAAACACTGCGGAGGTTGCTTTCTACGGAATGTTGCAGGGACTGGATGATTACTTGAATGAGGAGAAAGTGCAGCAGATCGCTGCATTGGGGCATAACCCGAATATGGAGGAGTTAGAAGTTATTCTTTCCCGTCGTATTCGTAGCGAAAAGGTGGCAATCAAGGATATTAAGCTCCGTACGTTCATCGCCGAAGGAAACAGTCGTAATGATTTGGCTGCCCATGTGTATGATATTACATACGGAAGTCTTGTACCCGGTGTTGATAATCTGGTGATTATCGATGACAGCATTGTGCGTGGCACTACGCTGAAACAAAGTATTATCGGTATTCTCGACCGTCTCGGTCCGAAGAAGATTGTCATCGTATCTTCTTCTCCGCAGGTGCGTTATCCTGACTATTACGGTATTGATATGGCAAAGATGAGCGAGTTTATCGCCTTCAGGGCTGCTGTCGAACTTTTAAAGGAACGGGATATGAAAGATGTGATTGCGGCCGCCTACCGTAAATCGAAAGAGCAGGTAGGACTGCCGAAAGAGCAGATGGTAAACTATGTGAAAGATATTTATGCTCCGTTCACTGATGAGGAAATCTCTGCCAAAATGGTGGAACTGCTGACACCCAAGGGAACCAAGGCGAAAGTGGAAATCGTCTATCAACCGTTGGAGGGATTGCACGAGGCTTGTCCGCATCATAAAGGCGACTGGTATTTTAGCGGTAACTACCCTACACCGGGTGGTGTGAAAATGGTGAACCGGGCGTTCATCGACTATATAGAACAAATGTATCAATTCTAACAACCATACAACGATTCAATAATAAGAATGAGAAATGTGACATTAATCCTTGACGACGGGAGCCGGTTTTCCGGTAAGTCGTTTGGCTACGAGAAGCCGGTGGCGGGCGAAGTAGTGTTTAATACTGCCATGACCGGATACCCGGAGAGCCTCACTGACCCTTCATACGCCGGACAGTTGATGACGCTTACCTATCCTTTGGTAGGTAACTACGGTGTTCCTCCTTTTACTATCGAGCCGAATGGACTTGCCACTTTCATGGAAAGTGAAAAGATCCACGCGGAAGCGATTATCGTAAGTGACTATTCTTATGAATACAGCCACTGGAACGCTGTGGAAAGTCTTGGTGACTGGCTGAAACGGGAAAAAGTTCCTGGTATCACGGGCATTGATACGCGCGAGCTGACTAAAGTGCTTCGTGAACATGGAGTAATGATGGGGAAAATAGTATTTGAAAATGAAGAATTAAGAATGAAGAATGAAGAATTTCCGTCTTATAGCGATATAAACTATGTAGACCAGGTTTCCTGTAAAGAAATTATTCATTATTTCCCTAGTGGAACAAGCAGCCACAGCGCAGCTAATTCTTCATTCTTCATTCCTCATTCTTCATTAAAAAAAGTTGTTCTGGTAGATTGCGGTGTGAAGACTAATATCATTCGTTGCCTGCTGAAACGTAATGTTGAGGTGATTCGTGTACCTTGGGATTATGATTATAACGGACTCGAATTTGACGGACTGTTTATTTCTAACGGACCTGGGGATCCGGATACCTGTGATGCTGCGGTGCAGAATATCCGCAAGGCAATGGCAAACGAGAAACTGCCTATCTTCGGAATCTGTATGGGTAACCAACTGCTTTCGAAAGCGGGAGGAGCCAAGATTTATAAATTGAAATACGGTCACCGTAGCCACAACCAACCGGTTCGTATGGTAGGTACGGAACGTTGCTTCATCACTTCGCAAAACCACGGTTATGCCGTAGACAATAATACGTTGAGTGCAGATTGGGAACCGTTATTTATTAATATGAATGATGGCTCTAACGAAGGAATCAAGCATAAAAGAAACCCTTGGTTTTCTGCACAATTCCATCCGGAAGCAGCGAGTGGACCTACGGATACGGAATTCCTGTTCGACGAATTTGTAAAACTATTGTAACCCATATTCATCACGGATTATAAAAAATCTGTGTCAATCTGTGTAATCTGTGATGAACCAGAAAGTAGAATCAATGAAAGAAAATATAAAGAAAGTATTGTTGTTGGGTTCCGGTGCCCTGAAGATCGGTGAGGCCGGTGAGTTTGACTATTCCGGTTCGCAGGCACTCAAAGCCTTGAAAGAAGAAGGCATTGAAACGATTCTTATCAATCCTAATATTGCTACGGTACAGACTTCCGAAGGAGTGGCGGATCAAATCTACTTCCTCCCGGTGACTCCGTATTTCGTAGAGAAAGTGATTCAGAAAGAAAAACCGGAAGGCATTATGCTGGCGTTCGGCGGTCAGACAGCCTTGAACTGTGGAGTGGCATTGTATAAGGAAGGTATTCTTGAAAAATATAATGTAAAAGTACTCGGCACTCCGGTGCAGGCCATCATGGATACCGAGGACCGCGAACTTTTCGTTCAGAAATTGAATGAAATCAATGTAAAGACCATTAAGAGTGAAGCCGTAGAAAATGCGGAAGATGCTCGTCGCGCAGCAAAAGAATTGGGATATCCCGTGATTGTTCGTGCCGCATACGCCTTGGGAGGCTTGGGCTCCGGTTTCTGTGATAATGAACAGCAACTGGATATTCTGGTAGAAAAAGCATTCTCTTTCTCCCCACAGGTATTAGTGGAAAAATCACTTCGTGGTTGGAAAGAAGTGGAATATGAAGTGGTGCGCGACCGTTTCGACAACTGTATTACAGTTTGTAATATGGAAAACTTCGACCCGCTGGGTATTCATACCGGTGAATCTATCGTTATTGCTCCGTCACAAACGCTTACGAACAAAGAATATCATAAACTCCGGGAACTGGCAATACGTATCATCCGTCACATCGGTATTGTGGGCGAATGTAATGTACAATATGCCTTCGACCCCGAATCCGAAGACTATCGGGTCATTGAAGTAAATGCGCGCCTTTCCCGTTCATCGGCTTTGGCATCTAAGGCAACGGGTTATCCGCTGGCTTTCGTTGCGGCTAAATTGGGACTGGGTTATGGACTCTTCGACCTGAAGAACTCTGTAACAAAGACTACTTCTGCTTTCTTCGAACCGGCATTGGATTATGTCGTATGTAAGATTCCACGTTGGGATTTGGGTAAATTCCACGGTGTAGATAAAGAATTGGGATCTTCTATGAAATCTGTCGGTGAGGTGATGGCTATCGGTCGCACTTTTGAAGAAGCTATCCAGAAAGGGCTTCGCATGATTGGACAGGGAATGCACGGATTTGTAGAAAATAAGGAGCTAGTTATTTCCGACATCGACAAGGCTTTGCGCGAACCGACTGATAAACGTATTTTTGTTATCTCGAAGGCTTTTCGTGCCGGCTACACCATCGATCAGGTACACGAACTGACTAAGATTGATAAATGGTTCCTTCAGAAATTGATGAATATCATGCAGACTTCCGAAGAACTGCATAGCTGGGGAAATAATCACAAACAAATAGCCGATCTGCCAAACGAACTGCTTCGTAAAGCCAAGGTTCAAGGTTTCTCTGATTTCCAGGTTGCCCGTGCCATCGGCTACGAAGGTGATATGGAGGATGGTATTCTTTATGTCCGCAAACATCGTAAAGAGGCGGGTATTCTTCCGGTAGTGAAGCAGATTGATACGCTGGCTGCCGAATATCCTGCACAGACCAATTATCTGTATCTTACTTATAGCGGTGTAGCGAACGATGTACATTATCTGGGAGATCATAAGTCTATTGTTGTATTGGGTTCCGGCGCTTATCGTATCGGTTCTTCCGTAGAATTTGACTGGTGTGGAGTGCAGGCTTTAAATACTATTCGTAAAGAAGGATGGCGCAGCGTGATGATTAACTATAATCCCGAAACCGTATCTACGGACTACGATATGTGCGATCGCTTGTACTTCGACGAATTGACTTTCGAACGCGTGATGGATATTCTGGAGCTTGAGAATCCGCATGGGGTAATTGTATCTACCGGTGGTCAGATTCCAAATAACCTTGCTTTGCGTCTGGATGCACAGAATATCAATATCCTTGGCACAAGTGCCAAGAGCATTGACAACGCTGAAGATCGTGAAAAATTCTCTGCCATGCTCGACCGTATCGGTGTGGATCAGCCCCGTTGGCGTGAATTAACATCTATGGATGACATTCAGGAGTTTGTTGAAGAAGTGGGTTTTCCTGTACTTGTCCGTCCGTCATACGTGCTTTCGGGAGCTGCGATGAATGTTTGTTCCAATCAGGAAGAGCTGGAGCGCTTCCTGAAACTGGCCGCCAATGTATCGAAAAAACATCCGGTAGTAGTAAGTCAGTTTATTGAACATGCCAAGGAAGTAGAAATGGATGCCGTGGCGCAGAATGGCGAAATTGTGGCATACGCGATTAGTGAGCATATCGAATTTGCAGGAGTACACTCCGGTGACGCGACTATTCAGTTCCCGCCACAGAAGCTATATGTAGAAACTGTTCGCCGTATCAAACGTATCAGCCGTGAGATTGCCAAGGCTTTGAATATCTCTGGTCCGTTTAATATTCAGTATTTGGCGAAAGATAATGATATCAAGGTGATTGAATGTAACTTGCGTGCCAGTCGTTCTTTCCCATTTGTCAGCAAGGTATTGAAGATCAACTTTATTGAATTGGCAACTAAGGTTATGCTCGGCCTGCCTGTTGAAAAACCGGAAAAGAATCTTTTCGAACTGGACTATGTGGGAATCAAAGCTTCACAGTTCTCTTTCAACCGTTTGCAGAAAGCCGACCCGGTGTTGGGAGTAGATATGGCTTCCACTGGTGAAGTAGGTTGTATTGGTATGGATACTTCTTGTGCCGTATTGAAAGCAATGCTTTCTGTAGGCTATCGTATTCCGAAGAAGAATATCCTGCTTTCTACAGGTACCATGAAGCAAAAAGCGGATATGATGGATGCAGCCCGTATGTTGGTGAATAAGGGATATAAACTCTTTGCGACAGGCGGTACGCATAAAGCGCTTGCCGAGAGCGGTATTGAGAGTACTCATGTTTATTGGCCGAGTGAAGAGGGGCATCCGCAAGCGTTGGAGATGCTTCATAGTAAGGAAATAGATATGGTAGTCAATATACCAAAGAACTTGACTGCCGGAGAATTAAGCAATGGGTATAAAATCCGTCGTGCCGCCATCGATTTAAATATTCCGTTGATTACGAACGCTCGTCTGGCTAGTGCATTTATCAATGCCTTCTGTACGATGAGTGTGGATGATATAGCTATCAAGAGCTGGGCAGAATATAAATAAGATGATTATATTCTATTGAAATGAAAAGACAAAGGTCGTTCCTGTTATTCGGGAGCGGCCTTTGTCTTTTATTGTAGAAATACAATTATTCGATTATTCAGTTGGAAAATTAAATACTCTTGGTCTTTATTTGCTGTTTTGGACATTTTAATGTAACTTGCGCACTTATTTAAATAATATTTTTTTTTACAGGAGGATGATAGGTATGGATAATCATGTTGTAATAATGGCTGGTGGCATAGGGAGCCGTTTCTGGCCGATGAGCACTCCGGAATGTCCTAAACAATTTATTGATGTAATGGGATGTGGCCGGTCACTGATTCAATTGACGGCAGACCGGTTTGATGGTGTTTGCCCCAGAGAAAATATGTGGGTGGTAACTTCTGAAAAATACATTGATATTGTTCGGGAGCAGTTGCCGGAAATTCCGGAAAGTAATATTTTAGCGGAACCTTGTGCACGAAATACTGCACCTTGTATCGCATTTGCTTGCTGGAAAATCAAAAAGAAGCATCCCCGTGCTAATATTGTAGTAACTCCTTCGGATGCATTAGTCATCGATACGGGCGAGTTCCGTAGAGTGATGGAGAAAGCACTTCGTTTTACGGATGATAGCAGTGCTATTGTCACAATAGGTATTCGGCCGACTCGTCCGGAGACAGGCTACGGATATATTGCTGCTGCCAACCAGCTTCAAACAGATAAAGAAATTTATACAGTAGACGCATTCAAGGAAAAACCCGATAAAGAGACAGCTGAAAAGTATTTGGCGGAAGGTAATTACTTCTGGAATGCGGGAATCTTTGTGTGGAACGTGCGTACTATCACTTCCGTGATGCGTGTATATGCTCCGGGTATCGCACAGATTTTTGACCGTATTTTCCCGGATTTCTATACGGAAAAAGAAAATGAAACAATCAAAAAGTTGTTCCCGACTTGCGAAAGTATTTCTATCGACTATGCGGTGATGGAAAAAGCGGAGGCAATTTACGTGTTACCGGCTTCTTTCGGCTGGTCGGACTTAGGTACATGGGGAGCACTTCGCGGTCTTTTGCCACAGGATAAATCGGGAAATGCTACGGTAGGAACCGATATACGTTTGTATGACAGTAAGAATTGTATTGTGCATGCCAGCGAAGAAAAACGAGTTGTTGTTCAAGGATTAGATGGATATATCATCGCGGAGAAAGATAATACATTACTGATTTGTAAACTGGAAGAGGAACAACGGATTAAAGAGTTCTCGAAATAAAGATTATTTCGTTTGCTGATATTCGTGTGGTGTCATTCCTGTCATTCAGCTGATATTCAATTGAAAGCCGGAGTTAAGCACTCCGGCATTATTTTTATAATTGCACTTCGATATTTAATTTTCCACCAAGTCCACGTTCTACAATATCAAATAATGTTTTGAGAGTAATATTTTCTCCATCGTTTTCAACTTTTGATATGAATGTACGTTTCTTGTCAATGCGACTTGCAAGCTCTGCTTGTGTCATATCTAATTTTTCTCTGGCACTTCGTATCTTAAAGCCAATGCGCAAAGCCTCAAATTCTCTCTCAAGCCTGTCTCGTTCCGGTGCTCCAACTTCACCGTAATACTCATTTTTAATTTGGTCTAATGTTTTTGTATTCATTCTAAAATCTCCTTTTCTTTTTCTTTATAATAGTCGGTCATAAGCCGTTCTGCTCTTTTTATTTCTTCTGGTGGCGTTTTTTGTGTCTTTTTCTGAAAGCCACTTAACAAAACAACCAATTTATTACCGTCAAAGAAACAAAAAATGCGGAAGATATTATTGCCTAGTTGCACGCGAACCTCAAATAGTCCATTAGTACCTTCTATGTATTTTAGATATGTCGTTGGGATTCGGTCTATCTGCTCGATAATATCTAGCACTTTGATGATTTTATCGCGAACCTTCTGTGGTTGTTTCTTGAAAAAATCATCAAAATATTCTTTATATGTTATGACTTCTCTTACTTTCATTTTACAAAGGTAACTTATAAATTACATAAAAGCAATTTTAGACTACTTTTTCTTTAATTTTTCTCATCATTTTATCCATTATCTCTTCAGAACATTTTGCCAACTCATAGAAAGTGGCTGACTGTATTCAGAGTTCTCGAAATAAAGATTATTTCGTTTGCTGATATTCGTGTGGTGTCATTCCTGTCATTCGTTTGAAGAACTTCGAGAAAAAAGAAGGATTAGGGAAATTTAATTCATCAGAAACTTGATAAACGAGCAGATTGCTATGTTTTAGCAATACTTTTGCTTCTAGTATAATGGACTGGTTTATCCAGTCCATTACTGTTTGTTGACTGGCCTGCCGGATAACTGTATTCAGATAACGCGGAGTGAGACATAGCTTATCCGCATAGAAGTTCACGTTACGCTCTTTCTTGCTGTGTGTGTTGACAAGAGAGATGAAGCGTTGGAAAATCTCTTCCTGTCTTGTCAACTGTGCAGGATTCTGCTCAATGCTGTTTTGAGCGATATATTCTAAATAATAGAGGAGGCTGGCCAAAAGATGTTGTATAGCTTCTTTGCGGAATGGCGGTTCCTGCAATACTCCCCATATCAAGGTGAAATAATGTTCCACTTGTTGCTGTTCTTGCGGAGATAGTAACAATATGATGCTTTTCTGATGATGGAGAAGGTAAGAGAAAAAATCGTCTTTTCCGGATATAGGAAGGAAATTGTGGTCGGCTGCTATCATTTGCATATCAAAATCAGGAGACACTTCTGTGATTTGAATAATGGAGTTAGGAGCGATCACTGCGATGTATCCCGGTTGGATGGTATATTCGATCAGATTAATGAGAACTCGGACAGAACCTTGTTTGACGAATGCAATACGCCCTTCTTTAATACGATACGGTTGACCGAGTGAGAAAAGAGTCGTTTCCATTTTTACAAAGCTATTGACGAATCCGAAATCAGAAGATATATAACGATGCTCGTTATGTCGGACAATTTTGAGATTGTCTAATAATTTAAGTGCTAACTCTATCGGTCCTTTTTGTTCCATTTCTTTCTCTCTTTTCCGGCAAAGGTAATAAAATGCGGCATATTTATTTTCTTTTTTCTGTTTTATCGAACTAATGGGACATATTTGCCAACTCTTGGAAATGACCAGTGTCTTTGAAATCCCTATCTTTGTCTTTCGAAGAAACCAAAGAAATAATGGATATGAAAAGAATGATTTTCAGTTTCTCCTTTTTACTGTATGTAGCAGGAGCGTATGCGCAGATTACATTGGAAGAATGTCTGCGGAAGACGCAGGACAATTATCCGCTGGTACATCAGTATGGTTTAGTGGAGAAGACAAAGGAATATAATCTGGAAAATGCAGCCAAGGGATATTTACCTCAATTTGCTCTTTCGGCTAAGGCCTCTTATCAGAGTGATGTGACAGAAATTCCGGCAAAACTTCCCGGAGTAGATTTAAAAGGATTGCCCAAAGACCAATATCAGGTCATGTTGGAGTTGCAACAGAAGATATGGGACGGGGGAGGAATCCGTATGCAGAAGAAGCAGACGATTGCAGAGGCTGAAGTGGAGAAAGAAAAACTGAATGTAGATATGTATGCGCTGAATGACCGCGTGAATGATCTTTATTTTGGAATTCTCCTGCTGGACGAGCAAATCAAACAGAATACATTGTTACAAGATGAGCTAGAGAGAAATTATCGTCAGATTACTGCTTATGTGGAAAATGGAATAGCCAATCAAGCTGATTTGGATGCAGTGAAAGTGGAGCAGCTGAATACAAAACAGAAAAGAGTGGATTTAGTATCATCACGTGCAGCTTATTTGAAAATGCTTTCGCTGTTGGTAGGAGAAGCACTGTCTCCGGAGACGGTGCTGGAGAAACCTGTACCTCAAAGTACGGTTTCGGCTGTCAGTGAGATTCGTCGGCCGGAGTTGGCTTTGTTTGATGCACAGGGAGCTGGACTGCAAGTGCAGGAGAAGGCTTTGAATGTGCGTCATCTTCCGCAGTTCGGACTGTTTGTGCAGGGGGCATACGGAAATCCCGGATTGGATATGCTGAAGAATGAATTCTCTCCTTATTATATGGCAGGTGTCCGGCTTTCATGGAATTTCGGTAGTCTGTATACTTTGAAAAATGACCGTCGGGTGATCGAGAAGAAAAGACAGCAACTGGATAATAACCGGGATATATTCCTTTTCAATACAAGACTGGAAATGACGCAGCAGGATCAGGTTATCCATTCTTTGGAGAAGCAAATGCGGGATGATGATGAAATAATCCGGTTGCGTACAAATATCCGTAAAGCTGCCGAAGCAAAGGTGGCAAATGGAACATTGACCGTGACTGAAATGTTACGTGAACTGACTAATGAGAGCTTGGCGCGTCAGTCGAAAGCTATGCATGAGATTCAACGGTTAATGGGAATTTATCAATTGAAATATACAACGAATGATTAATATAACTTCTCCGGGTATGAAAAGAATAACAAAAATAGGAATGTGGGGGATAACGCTGATGATGTTATCTGCCTGTGGAAATGGAACACCTGATTATGACGCAACCGGTACATTTGAAGCTACGGAAGTAATAGTGTCCGCCGAGGCTGCCGGAAAATTGCTACGACTGGAAGTAGAAGAGGGAACAAAGCTGGAAGCGGGTGAGGAGATCGGGTTGGTAGATACGGTACAATTGTATTTAAAGAAATTGCAATTGGAAGCCAGTATGAAATCGGTAGAAAACCAGCGTCCTGATCTTGCCAAACAGATTGCCGCTACCAAGCAGCAAATTGTCACGGCAGAGCGTGAGAGGAAACGGGTGGAAAACTTGCTTGCTGCAGGTGCGGCCAATCAGAAACAACTGGATGATTGGGACGCGCAAGTCAAATTACTCGAACGACAGCTCGTTGCACAGGAATCATCGTTGCGTAATAGTACGAATAGCCTTACAGAACAAGGCAATTCGGTTGCTATACAGGTAGCGCAAGTGGAGGATCAGTTAGCTAAATGTCATGTTCAGTCACCTATCGCAGGTACAGTATTGGCTAAATATGCGGAAGCCGGTGAATTGGCGGCTATCGGTAAGCCTTTATTTAAGGTGGGCGAAGTGGATCGTATGTATTTGAGGGCTTACATCACTTCCGAACAGTTGTCAAAAGTGAAACTGGGAGATCAAGTGACTGTGTATGCTGACTATGGCAACTCGGAGCAGAAAGCTTATCCGGGGGAAGTGACCTGGATTTCCGATCGTTCGGAATTCACTCCAAAAACAATTCTGACGAAGAATGAACGTGCTAATCTGGTATATGCAGTGAAGATTGCGGTGAAGAATGACGGAGCGTTGAAGATTGGTATGTATGGCGGAGTAAAATTAAAGAATGAAGATTAAAAATTAAAGTCTGGGAGATGGAGAAGGATGCACCCATAGTGGTTGTGAAAGAAGTCGGCAAGAGCTATGGAACGGTGGAAGCGCTGAAAGATGTTTCTTTTGTGGTAGAACGGGGAGAGATCTTTGGGCTGATAGGTCCTGACGGTGCCGGTAAGAGTACCTTATTCCGTATTCTGACTACTTTGCTGCTGGCAGATAAGGGAACGGCCACGATCGGCGGACTGGATGTGGCAACAGAATATAGACAGATTCGTACGAAGGTTGGATATATGCCCGGTCGTTTTTCACTTTACCAGGATCTTTCAGTAGAGGAGAATCTGGAGTTTTTCGCTACCGTATTCCATACGACTGTTCAGGAGAACTATGATTTAATTAAAGATATCTATCAGCAGATAGAACCGTTCAGGAAAAGAAGGGCAGGGGCTTTGTCGGGTGGTATGAAGCAGAAATTGGCATTGAGTTGTGCTTTGATCCATAAACCGGATATTTTATTTCTGGATGAACCCACTACCGGAGTGGATCCTGTGTCGCGCAAGGAATTTTGGCAAATGCTTCGTAACTTGCGGGAACAGGGTATTACCATTGTTGTTTCTACTCCCATCATGGATGAAGCCCGGCAATGTGACCGGATTGCTTTTATCAATCATGGAAAGATTCATGGAATTGATACTCCCGAGCGTATTCTTCAGCAATTTGCATCCATCCTTTGCCCGCCTTCTTTGGAACGGGAGGAGGTGAGGCATGAAACCGCTCCGGTCATTGAAGTGGAGCTGCTGACAAAGTGTTTTGGCAATTTTACAGCGGTAGATCATATCTCTTTTCAGGTGAACCGGGGAGAGATATTTGGCTTCCTGGGTGCTAACGGTGCCGGAAAGACTACGGCCATGCGCATGCTTTGCGGATTAAGTAAACCGACATCAGGCATCGGAAAGGTGGCAGGATATGATATTTTCCGGGAAGCTGAACAAGTAAAGAAGCATATCGGCTATATGAGTCAGAAGTTTTCGCTGTATGAAGATTTGAAAGTGTGGGAGAATATCCGTCTGTTTGCCGGGATTTATGGGATGAAAGAGCAAGAAATAGAGCGGAAGACAGAAGAATTGTTGGATCGCCTGGAGCTTACTGCCGAACGGGATACTCTGGTGAAAAGCCTTCCGGTGGGGTGGAAGCAGAAATTAGCTTTTTCAGTTTCAATCTTCCATGAGCCGAGAATTGTTTTTCTGGATGAGCCGACGGGTGGAGTAGATCCTGCTACGAGAAGGCAGTTCTGGGAATTGATTTATCAGGCAGCAGATCAGGGAATCACCGTGTTTGTCACTACCCATTATATGGATGAAGCGGAATATTGTAACCGGATATCTATCATGGTGGACGGTCAGATTAAAGCTCTTGATACACCTGCCCGTCTGAAGCAACAATTCGGTGCGGAAACGATGGATGATGTTTTTCAGCAATTAGCCCGCGGTGCGGTGCGCAAAGCAGATTGATTATGAGACAGTTTATAGCTTTTGTAAAGAAGGAATTTTATCATATTTTCCGTGACCGGCGAACCATGCTGATTTTGTTGGGGATGCCGGTTGTACAAATTGTACTATTCGGTTTTGCCATCAGTACAGAGGTGAAAAATGTCCGGTTGGCGGTACTCGATCCTTCTAATGATGTGGTGACGCGAAAAATAATTGATCGTTTGGACGCCAGTGAGTACTTCACCGTTACTGCACGTTTTCATTCGCCCCAGGAAATGGAAGCTGCTTTTCTGAAGAATAAGGTTGATATGGCGATTGTTTTTAGCGAACGTTTTATAGATGATCTCTATACGGGTGATGCTCGTGTGCAGCTGGTAGTAGATGCGACAGATCCGAATATGTCGACTTCGCAGGTTAATTATGCAACGGGAATTGTTTCTATGGTAGGTCAGGAAATGATGCCGCCCAATATGTCGGCTGCCTGTTTAACGTCGGATATAAAACTGTTGTATAACCCGCAAATGAAGAGTGCTTATAACTTTGTTCCGGGGGTAATGGGGTTGATCTTGATGCTGATTTGTGCTATGATGACCTCGATTTCCATCGTTCGTGAAAAAGAGACGGGGACCATGGAAGTATTACTGGTTTCGCCTGTGAAGCCACTATTTATTATTTTGGCAAAGGCTGTGCCTTATTTTGTATTGTCTTTTGTCAATCTGATCACTATCCTTTTACTTTCGGTCTTTGTGCTGGATGTTCCGGTAGTAGGAAGTTTGTTCTGGTTGATAACCGTCTCTTTGTTGTTTATCTTCGTATCCTTGGCGTTGGGCTTATTGATTTCATCAGTCACGCGTACACAGGTTGCGGCCATGCTGGTTTCCGGTTTGATGTTGATGATGCCCACGATGCTTTTATCGGGGATGATTTTCCCTATTGAGAGTATGCCGTTGATACTTCAGTGGATTTCGGATATACTTCCGGCACGTTGGTATATTCAGGCTGTGCGAAAGTTGATGATTGAAGGAGTGCCTGTTGTATTGGTATATAAGGAGATTGGTATCTTATTATTGATGGCGACGGTACTTATTACGGTTAGTATCAAGAAATTCAAGTATAGATTGGAGTAGATAAGAATAATATGTTAATGTGCCAATTGGCTGTGTTATACTACATGGCATTGACATATAAACATATCAGCAAATTGAAGAATTATTGATGATAAAGTTCCTGATAGAAAAAGAGTTTAAACAATTGCTTCGCAATTCGTTTCTTCCGAAATTGATTCTTGTATTTCCATGCATGATTATGCTATTGATGCCTTGGGCGGTAAATTTGGAAATCAAGAATATACAGTTGAATATTGTGGATAATGATCATTCGGCTATTTCACAACGTTTAGTGAATAAGATTGCTGCCTCCACTTACTTTCGTTTGGTAGAAGTACCGGCCTCGTATGAAGAAGGTCTTCGAAACATTGAAATTGGAACGGCTGATATTGTGATGGAAATTCCAAGGCATTTGGAACGGGATTGGATGAATGGAGAGGATGCTCATGTTTTGATAGCAGCCAATGCCGTGAATGGAACGAAAGGCGGTCTGGGCAGTTCTTATTTGTCTTCTATCATTAATGATTATGCAGCCGAACTACGTTCGGAACATCCCGAAGCAGCTACTGTTTCTGGTGCTTTCCCTTCCATACAGGTTGATACGCAGGGATTGTTTAATCCGAATCTGAACTATAAGCTCTATATGATTCCGGCATTGATGGTTATGTTGTTGACTTTGATTTGTGGTTTCCTGCCTGCGTTGAATGTGGTTAGCGAGAAGGAAGTCGGGACAATAGAGCAAATCAATGTGACTCCGGTTCCGAAGTTTGTCTTTATTCTGGCAAAGCTCTTGCCTTATTGGCTGATTGGTTTTCTGGTGCTGACGGTGTGTTTCATATTAGCCTGGTTAATTTATGGCATAGTACCTGTCGGGCATTTTCTGTTGATTTACTTTTTCGCGGTTCTTTTTGTTCTGGTGATGTCCGGCTTCGGACTAGTCATTTCCAACTATTCAGCAACGATGCAGCAATCAATGTTTGTTATGTGGTTCTGTTTGTTGGTGGTGATTTTGATGAGCGGTTTGTTTACCCCCATTAGCAGCATGCCGGAATGGGCACAAATAATAACGATATTCAATCCTTTGAAGTATTTTATGGAGGTGATGCGAATGATATATCTGAAGGGGAGTGGTTTCTTTGATTTGCTGCCGCAGTTCGGAATATTGTTGCTTTTTGCAGTCGTGTTTAATAGTTGGGCGGTAATTAGCTATCGGAAGAACAACTGAAGATAATAAGGGGGCAGTCCGAAAACCCTGTGGGTATGTTATGTTAATAAGGCGGCATTGCCTGCAAAGACAATAAAAAAACAGCTCGTTTCCCTTTAAGGGAGAGAGCTGTTTTTGATCTTTTTCATCACCGTCTCCGGTGAATAGTAAGTGGTTACTGTATTACTTTATTTCGATTTGTCTATTTGGCTTCTTTACTTCTTCTTCAGAGAGTTTCGGAAGTTCGATATTTAGAACGCCATGTTCTACAGATGCAGCAATTTTTTCTTTGTCTACATTATCCGGTAGAATCATTGTTTGCTGGAACTTAGAGTATGAGAATTCGCGACGCAGATAGCGACCGTCTTTCTTTTCCTCCTTGTTTTCTGTCTTCTTCTCCATGCTGATAACGAGGTTATTATCTTCATCAATGCGAACATTGAAATCATCCTTCGTCATACCCGGAGCAGCCAATTCCACTTTGTATTCTTTTTCTGTTTCCAAAACATTAATTGCAGGTGCAGTAGCATTTGCTTTTACCATCCAATCGTTATCAAAGAAATCATTAAAGATACTTGGTAACCAACTTTGAGTTCTTCTAACAGGCATCATAATTTTAGTCTCCTATCTTTAAGTTAAACATTCAGTTAATTATTCTTGAACTTCGGTATTTTCACTTCTGATGGCACCGGTTGTCCCGGTTTCCATCGTCTGCTCTCGAACCGTTGTTCGCTTCTATAAGTGCAAACCTTATGCCAAGTGATTTTTGAGACTAAAATTGTCTATTTGTCATTTTTATAATGTCAATTTTGCAATATAAGTGACAAAATGTATCCTGTTTTTATTTATTTTATATAAGATAGATATTAATTTGATAACCTGTTTACTTCTTCTCGATCAGTTTGAACCTTATTCTTAGTGTTTGCCTTTCTTCGTCATAATCATAACTAATGATTTTGAAGGTACCCACTTCAGAAGTATTGGACACATGCAATCCGATGCAGGCGCAGGCATCATAATCTCCAATGCGGACAATGCGAAGAGTTTCGCTTGCATCGGCAGGTAGTTTGCTTAAATCTACGATGTCTTTGGCCTGTTCATGTGTCATATACTCAACAGTCACAGGTAGGTTCTGACTGATTGCCTCGTTCACTTTATTTTCAATAGACTGGATTTGTTCCGCTGTCGGACATGACGAAAGTATATAGTCACATTTGCTCTTTTTCCTTTCGATGTGGGCATTGCGAGAACGTGGGCAGCCAAAGGTTTTCACCATGGTGGCATTGAGTAAATGCTCTGCTGTATGCATAGGAGGGTATTCCTGCTTGTTGTGATCGTTGAGTTGAATTTGTTGTTCCATTGGATTTAGTTATTTGAATTGATTGTTTCTATTTTACGATAGATCCTATACGTATAGATATAAAAAAAGGAGCAACGCCTTGCTCCAACCTTTGTTAACCTTAAATCTAATACTATGAAAAACACATTGCAAAGGTACGGACTTCTGTGATATTTGCAAATAATCCAAGAAAAAATGTATGTTATATAACATAGATTAAGAAAATGCATTCCTGTCTTAACGGTTATTCGGAATTTTACTGTCTATGTACAGAGATTTTTTTTATCTTTGCGTCCAATATCTATTACTAATACCTAATATAAATATGGATAAAAGAAGAATGTACCAATGGTTACTGTTGGCAATTATTTGTTTAAGCTTCTCAATGGGAGAGAGCTATGCACAGAAAAAGGATTTTGCAAATTTAGCTCGTTATTCAAAACAAAATGCTGCGCTTCCGCAAGCGACAAAAAAAGATAAACGGGTTGTTTTTATGGGAAATTCCATCACTGAAGGTTGGGTAAGGACTCATCCGGACTTCTTCAAGACAAATGGATATATTGGTCGCGGAATCAGTGGGCAGACTTCTTATCAATTCTTGTTACGTTTTCGGGAAGATGTGATTAATCTTTCTCCTGCTTTAGTAGTGATTAATGCCGGAACAAATGATGTTGCCGAAAATACACAGGCTTATAATGAAGATTATACGTTTGGAAATATCATCTCCATGGTCGAATTGGCTAAAGCGAATAAAATTAAAGTTATTCTGACTTCCGTACTTCCTGCTGCTGCATTCAAGTGGAGAATGGAAATTAAAGATGCTCCTCAGAAGATTAAATCTTTAAATGATCGGATAGAGGCTTATGCAAAAGCAAATAAAATTCCGTATGTGGATTATTATCAAGCATTGGTGGTTAATGAAAACCAGGCCTTGAATCCTCAATATACAAAAGACGGAGTACATCCGAACAGTGAAGGATATGATATCATGGAACCGTTGATAAAGAAAGCGATTGATAAAGCACTTTGAATACGAAGATAACGTATAGACATAAAAAAAGGAGCAACGCCTTGCTCCAACCTTTGTTAACCTTAAATCTAATACTATGAAAAACACAATGCAAAGATACGGACTTCCGGCAACTTTGCAAATTATCAGCCATTGATAAGTGTTTTTATAACTCTAATTAACGGAATGGATGACGTGATATAGGTTTGTTAAGATTTTCTATGCTTGACAATCAAATTTGTAGTAGAAGAGAAGTAGGGAAATCTATCCCCATTTCTCTTTCATTAAGTTTTCCAATTTTAATAATTCGTCACGGTATTGGGCAGCTTCAATAAATTCAAGCTTTTTGGCTGCTTCCTGCATTAGTTTGCGCGTACGTTCGATACTCTTTTCCATTTGTGCTTTACTCATATACTGTACTACCGGATCTGCCGCAATGTTCGGAGTTGTCGGTTCAATATAGGCTTGTTTTTCTTTCAGCAATTCATTTGTTTCCGAATTAGCGTTGCCGAATACATCCAAGTTTCTCGCTTTCTTGATCTGCTGTGGAGTAATGCCGTTTGCCTCATTGTATGCCAACTGTTTCTCTCGTCGACGATTGGTCTCGTCGATGGTCAGTCTCATGCTGTCCGTAATTTTATCGGCATACATGATTACTTTTCCGTTCACATTGCGCGCTGCACGTCCGGCTGTCTGCGTCAACGAACGATGGGAACGAAGGAAGCCTTCCTTGTCTGCATCAAGGATAGCTACAAGAGATACTTCCGGCAAATCGAGACCTTCACGTAGCAGATTGACCCCGATCAGCACATCGTAAATTCCCTGTCGGAGGTCATCCATGATTTTTACACGTTCGAGAGTATCAACGTCGCTATGAATATAATTACACCTTATATTATTGTTGAGGAGATATTCAGTTAGCTCCTCCGCCATACGCTTGGTAAGAGTAGTGACAAGAACACGCTCTTCTTTCTCAATACGCAGTTGAATTTCTTCCATCAGATCATCGATCTGGTTCAAGCTCGGGCGTACTTCAATAATCGGGTCCAACAGTCCGGTAGGACGGATTACCTGTTCCACTACAATCCCTTCGGATTGGATGAGTTCATAGTCTGCCGGTGTAGCGCTGACATAGATCACTTGCTTCGCCATTTCCTGAAATTCTTCAAATTTCAACGGTCGGTTATCCATGGCGGCAGGTAGGCGGAAACCATACTCCACAAGATTGATTTTACGTGCCCTGTCGCCTCCGTACATTGCACGGATCTGAGGAACACTGACATGGCTTTCGTCAATGACAATCAGAAAATCGTCCGGAAAGAAATCCAGCAGACAATAAGGGCGGGTACCTGCAGCACGACCGTCGAAATAGCGGGAATAATTCTCAATGCCGGAGCAATGTCCCAATTCCCGAATCATTTCCATATCGTATGTGACACGCTCGTATAGTCTTTTCGCTTCATATTCTTTGCCGATAGACTCAAAGAAAGCGACCTGTTTGGTCAAGTCATCTTCTATCTCATGAATAGCGCGGAGGGTTGCCTCCTTAGTAGTCATGAACAAATTGGCGGGATAAATCTTATAAGCCTCGAAGGGGGCGACAGTGACTCCGCTGACTGGGTCTACCTCCTCTATGCCATCAATCTCGTCTCCCCAAAATGTGACGCGCAACAGGTTGTCCGTATATGCCAGATAAATATCCACAGTATCTCCTTTGACGCGGAAATTACCACGATTAAGGTCGATATCGTTGCGGACATACAGACTGTCTACCAGGCGGCGGAGGAAAACATTGCGGTCAATCATGCGTCCCCGTTCTATTTCAATCACATTTTTATAAAAGTCCGAAGGGTTTCCCATCCCATAGATACAGGAAACGGAAGAGACCACTACTACGTCTTTTCGTCCGGAGAGTAGGGCGGAAGTTGCGGCGAGACGGAGCTTGTCTATCTCGTCATTGATGGCAAGATCCTTTTCTATATAAGTATCGCTGCTAGGCAAATAGGCTTCCGGCTGGTAATAATCGTAGTATGAAACGTAATATTCCACCGCATTATTCGGAAAGAATCCCTTAAACTCTCCATATAATTGGGCGGCCAGCGTCTTATTATGGCTCAAAATCAATGTCGGCTTATTGATATTAGCGATTACATTGGCAATGGTAAATGTTTTTCCCGATCCTGTGACCCCCAATAAAGTCTGTGCGGGAACTCCTTGAAGTACCCCTTCAGTCAGTTGTGCGATTGCTTCCGGCTGGTCTCCGGTAGGTTTATAAGCTGATGTTAGTTCAAAATTCATAGTTAATTCTAAAATTGGAACAATATTCGGCAAAATAATCGAGATTACAAATCATTTTTCCAAATAAATCCTTTACTTTGCAACAAAATAATTGAAAATTGAGAATTGAAAATTAAAAAGTATTGCAGAAGCAGATAATTCCCTTTCATTCTCGATTCTCTATTTTTTAATTTTAATAATGAAAAGCATGATTTGGAATGAGAGCATTGAGTGTATGGATCGTGAGAGTCTTCGTAAGATTCAAAGCATACGACTCAAGAAAATTGTAGATTACGTTTATCACAACACACCCTTCTATCGGAAGAAGATGCAGGAAATGGGAGTCACTCCCGATGATATCAATAGCATTGATGATATTGTGAAACTGCCGTTTACCACGAAACATGATTTAAGAGATAATTATCCGTTCGGGCTTTGTGCTGTACCGATGAGTCAGATTGTACGTATCCATGCTTCATCCGGTACGACGGGGAAACCGACGGTTGTCGGCTATACTCGTAAGGATTTGTCTTCATGGGCGGAATGTATTTCTCGTGCCTTTACCGCATACGGGGCAGGCCGATCGGACATTTTTCAAGTATCATACGGATATGGACTTTTCACAGGCGGACTGGGGGCACATGCCGGAGCCGAAAATATCGGAGCTTCTGTGATTCCAATGTCTAGCGGTAACACTGAAAAGCAGATAACGTTGATGCATGACTTCGGTTCGACAGTACTTTGTTGCACGCCTTCTTATGCACTGTATCTGGCAGATGCGATTAAGGATTCGGGGTATCCACGTGAGGAGTTTAAGCTGAAAGTCGGTGCTTTCGGTGCAGAACCTTGGACGGAAAATATGCGCCATGAGATTGAAGAAAAGCTGGGCATTAAGGCATACGATATTTATGGATTGAGTGAAATTGCCGGACCGGGTGTGGGCTACGAGTGTGAATGCCAGCATGGAACCCACTTGAATGAAGACCATTACTTCCCCGAAATTATTGATCCGAATACATTACAGCCGATAGAACCCGGTCAAACAGGCGAACTGGTGTTTACTCACCTTACAAAGGAAGGTATGCCGCTGCTCCGTTATCGTACGCGCGACCTTACCGCTCTACATTATGACAAATGTTCCTGTGGACGTACATTGGTACGCATGGATCGTATCTTGGGACGCAGTGATGATATGTTGATTATTCGTGGTGTCAATGTATTCCCGACACAAATAGAATCCGTTATTTTTGAAATGGCGGAATTTGAACCGCATTATCTGCTGATAGTGGGACGCGAGAATAATACCGATACGATGGAACTTCAAGTAGAAGTACGGCCGGAATTCTATTCTGATGAAATCAATAAGATGTTGGCTCTGAAGAAGAAATTGGGTGCGCGTCTGCAGAGTGTACTCGGATTGGGAGTCAATGTGAAGCTGGTAGAACCGCGTAGCATTGAACGCAGTGTGGGTAAAGCGAAACGGGTGATTGATAACAGAAAACTTTAAAACTTAAAATTAATACTCTACGATTATGGTAGCAAAACAACTTTCTATCTTTTTGGAAAACAAGTCAGGTCGTTTGACGGAAGTGACTGAAGTGCTGGCGAAAGAAGATATCAATCTTTCTGCTTTGTGCATCGCTGAAAATGCTGATTTCGGTATTTTGCGCGGAATTGTGTCCGATCCGGATAGAGCATATAAAGCTTTGAAGGATAATCATTTTGCAGTAAATGTGACTGATGTGGTCGGGATCAGTTGTCCTAATGTGCCGGGAGCTTTGGCAACTGTATTGGGATATTTGTCCGCTGAAGGGGTGTTTATCGAATATATGTACTCGTTTGCCAATAATAATGTGGCCAATGTAGTGATTCGTCCTAGCAATCTGGATAAATGTATTGAGGTGTTGAAAGAAAAGAAAGTTGATCTGCTGGCGGCTAGCGATTTGTATAAACTTTAATTGTCTTTTTCTCCCCATTTGTCGATGTTTAACGCCTTTTATGTATTAAAAAACATAGATTAATTGCTAAATTCCCTGCGAATAAGTAACTTTGCGCAATATTTTAAAATAGGATGAAGAAAAATATCATTATAACTTTGCTTGCGGCAGCTACTCTCACTTCATGTGGGGAGTATAATAAATTGCTGAAAAGCACCGATTACGAATACAAGTACGAAGCCGCTAAAAACTATTTTGCAAAAGGACAGTATAACCGTTCGGCTACTTTGTTGAACGAATTGATTACTATTCTTAAAGGAACGGATAAAGCGGAAGAATCTTTGTATATGTTGGGCATGAGTTATTATAATCAAAAAGATTATCAGACTGCGGCTCAGACTTTTATCACCTATTTTAATACATATCCCCGTGGAACTTTTACTGAATTGGCACGTTTCCATGCAGGTAAAGCGTTATTTTTGGATACTCCGGAGCCACGTTTGGATCAGTCAAGTACTTATCAGGCTATCCAACAATTACAGATGTTCATGGAATATTTCCCGAACAGTAGTAAAAAGCAAGAGGCACAGGATATGATTTTTGCTTTGCAGGATAAGTTGGTGTTGAAAGAACTTTATTCAGCCAAATTATATTATAACTTGGGTAATTATTTGGGCAACAACTATGAGTCTTGTGTAATCACGGCTCAAAATGCACTGAAGGATTATCCTTATACTGATTATCGCGAAGAACTTTCCATCTTGATTCTGCGTGCAAGGTATGAGATGGCTATTTATAGCGTGGAAGATAAGAAAATGGATCGGTATCGTGAGACAATCGATGAATATTATGCTTTTAAGAATGAGTTTCCGGAAAGCAAATATCTGAAAGAGGCTGAGAAAATTTTCAATGAATCACAGAAAGTAATTAAAGACTAAATTTAAATAGATTTATGGACTACAAAAAGACGAATGCTCCTACTACAACGGTAACCCGTGACATGATGGAACTCTGCTCCGATACAGGGAATGTTTATGAAACAGTTGCCATTATTGGTAAGCGTGCTAATCAGATTAGTGTGGAAATCAAGAACGATCTTTCTAAGAAATTGGCAGAGTTTGCTTCTTATACTGACAACATGGAAGAAGTGTTTGAAAATAGAGAGCAAATCGAGATTTCTCGTTATTATGAGAAGTTGCCGAAACCGGACCTGATTGCTACGCAAGAATACATCGAAGGGAAAATATACTATAGAAATCCGGCTAAAGAGAAGGAAAAACTTCAGTAATTTATTTTCTGACGAAAGAATTGATAGTCAAGTAGTAAGTGGGATGATAATCCCTGCTCCTTATTGCTTGGCTATTATTGTTTAACTCAACTACTATTTATACTATTTATGATTCAAAGAATTCAAACAGTTTATTTACTGATTGTTACAGGTTTGCTGATTACAGCAATGTGCTTGCCGATGGGGTATTTTACTGATACGATGGGAGAGCACTCTTTTAAAGCTCTAGGAATAGAACTAAACGGTGCTTACGAGTCTACATGGGGCTTATTCTGCATTTTATTGCTTAGTACTATTGTTGCCGTAGCTACAATTTTCTTATATAAGAATCGTATGTTGCAGATACGTATGACGATTTTCAACAGCTTATTGCTGGTAGGCTATTACATTGCTTTTCTTGCTTTCTATTTTGCATTGAAAAATGATGCGAATATGTTTCGGGTGGGGTGGGCTTTGTGTTTGCCGCTTGTTTCCATTATTCTGAATATATTGGCTGTTCGTGCTATCGGACGTGATGAAGTGATGGTAAAGGCTGCGGATAGATTAAGATAAAATTTTCCCTATACTCTCTGAATAATTCGTTAATAATATGATAGATAAAAAGCATAGCTTTATAGGAGTTAAAGCTATGCTTTTTGCTATCTAAAGCTGCGCTTTAGCATCTTTAAAACGATGCTTTGCAGATGTGGAAATTCTTTTTGCGTAGGAGGGGGTTTATTTCTTCAAATCGAATAAATAAGTGAGTTTTATTGAAATTGTTCCATGCGCTGCACGGGCAAAATAATCCTTTTTGGTTGTCTTGTAGAAATCGGATAAGGCAAAATAATAACGTCCTTCCACTATAAAACTACCGGCTTTTTTCGTTCTAAGCTCTACACCACCGCCTCCGGTAATGCCATAATCAAATTTATTCTGAATCTTAGTACCATATACCGCTTTTTGGGTATCATTGAGTTTATTCATATTGACTCCTTCAATCTTCTCTGATTCTCCAATGAGAAATCCTATTTGCGGTCCGGCATGGATGAAAAATTGTAAGCCTCTCTCATTACCAAATGCTAGATGTGCAAGGAAAGGAATATCAATGTAGCTCATTTTACGAGTGTAAATTTGAGTGGGGTCTTCTACCATATCTCCATTTTCTCCTGGAATCTCAAATAATTGATCCCAACCTCGTTGTGAGAAGTTCAGTTCGACCTGTGCCCCGCAAATCATGGCAAAATACTTTTCAGAAATATAACGGGCTGTCAATCCTCCGGTTATTCCCATCAGGCTGTTCTGTTTGATGGTAGGAGTGAAGGATACACTATTTAAGTTGACACCTCCGTTGACACCTACAGAAAAATTGCTTCGTGCCTCTCCGATCTGAGCAGTGGCGGAGAGAGTGAATCCTGTTAGCAGAAGGCCTGCGATCAAAAATGGTTTTATCTTTATCATTTTCCGTATTATTCGAAGTCAAGTTTTACTAATTCAAAGTTTTTAGTGAAACGAATGAAGAACACTTTCTTATTAATAAATCCTCCCCAATTATTCACACGTTGGAATTTGAAGCCGGTTTGAATAGGAGTCAGATTCATTTTAGACAGATTATTTTCAAGTTCCGAGCCATAACGTGACAATCCTTTTAAGAAAAAGAATCCGGTGTCAAAACCGAGCATTGCATAATTGGGATACTTGCTGCTTAGGTCTTTACTGTACCATTTGTGGTAAGCGTTGGTAAACTGCACGGCAGCTGGGAATAGTGTGTTCGTATAAAACGAAGAATAGAAATACACGTCCAGCTCAAAGAAGCTTTCCAAATGATCTCTCGTGTAAGTCTGCCATTCCGGATAGCCGAACAAATGGATGTTCTGTCCTGCATTATCTCTGACTAACAGCGTCAATTGCGGGAGTACTTTAATAAGCAATACATTTTTTCCTGAGGTAGGAATAAAGATGTTCTCCTTATCATTGCGGAGCGCTGCTTTCAACGTTTCTTTTGTTGCATTCTCGTTGACCGTTTGCATGGAGATGCCCTTATTCTTTAGCTCTTGTTTCAAGCCACTGATAAATTCAGCCTTTTCTTTGTCGGCACTGATAGGCTCGATAAAGATAACATGCGCATTGGGAAATTGACGTGTGAAATGCTCGTAAACTTCTGAATATAAATAAGATTGTGGTGTGTTGATCTGATAAACAGCCGGATTATTGAATACCTCTTCACCCTTTTGAGAGAAAGGAATCACTAGACGTATATCATTCTTTTTTGCGAAATCAGACAGTGGCTTGATTTGCTTCTGATGCATCGGCCCAAAAATAACATCCATCTTCTTCATCTCATTCTTTGAAAGAATCGCATTCAAGGTAGAAACCTCTTTTCCACTGTCATATACATATAAATCCAAAGAAGTACCTGTACGTTTCAGACTATCCACTGCCATAAGAAAACCTTCGTAGTATTCCACCATACGTTTGTCTTCCTGGAAAGGCAGTATCAATGCGGCTTTAATGGTCGACATCTTCTTGGGAGTCTCCTTACTTTCGCGGAAAAGTTCGCTGTTACTTGGAGGGATAGCATATGGATCTTCTTTCTGGGTGGGTTGCGTGGTTGTTGCCACCGGGTAGGGGATACATAGAAGTTGTCCTTTTTTCATCCCTTTTTTAAGTTCGGGATTAGCGGCAATCAGTTCCTCTTCACTGATTCCGTATTCGCGGCTTACGCTAAAGATTGTTTCTTTGCGTTTTACTTTATGCATTTCTTTGCATCTGGGAACCACAGGACCTTGAATATTACTTTGCTCAGTCGGTTTTTGGGCGGTAACGACCTGTTCTTTCTCCTTTTGCGGGATAAGAATTACCTGTCCGATACGGAAATTCTCAGCGCTCAATCCCGGATTCGCTTCACATATATCCTTAGCAGATATATTGTACATTGTTGTCAGTTTATACAGTGTCTCTCCGGCTTGAATTGTATGGAATGTTTCTCCTTTCTGGCTTTCTTTTCCTTTGGGAATTTTAATGGTTTGTCCGGCATAAATTTTCTCGTCACAACCGGGATTCAAATGGATAATATCCGATGTTGTGACATTGTACATCTTGGATATAGAATATAAACTTTGTCCTTTTTCGATGGTATGCAAGAAATAGGATTGATTCTCCTGTGCATAACTGACGGCGTATGAAACGCTTATAAAAAGCAGAAATAAGAATATTCGGTTTATCGGTTTCATCAAATTATAACTATTGGTTTTTGAAATCAAGGAACAAAGGTACGAATAATGCCCTATATCTTCATAAGATTTGAGTTAAGAAAATAATATTGTGCTTTTTTAGGAGCATATTTCGGGCGGAAACATTAATTTTGCAGCATTTATGAAGGATATGAATATGCAGGAAACAGAATATATTAATGTGTACGGTGCGCGCGTGCACAATTTGAAGGATATTGACGCTGAGATTCCCCGTAACAGTCTGACTGTCATCACCGGATTGAGCGGCAGTGGGAAATCTTCTTTAGCTTTCGATACGATTTTTGCAGAAGGGCAGCGCCGCTATATTGAGACCTTTTCAGCGTATGCCCGCAATTTTCTGGGTAATTTGGAGCGTCCGGATGTCGACAAAATCACAGGTCTGAGCCCGGTGATTTCCATTGAGCAGAAAACGACGAACAAGAATCCCCGTTCTACGGTGGGTACGACGACTGAGATCTATGACTACCTCCGTCTGCTATATGCCCGTGCCGGAGTAGCTTATTCGTATTTGTCCGGTGAGGAAATGGTGAAATACACCGAAGAACAGATTCTGGAATTGATCCTGAAAGATTATAAAGGAAAGAAGATCTATTTGCTCGCCCCGTTGGTTCGTGCACGTAAAGGACATTATAGGGAACTGTTCGAGCAGGTGCGAAAAAAAGGATATTTATATGTCCGGGTAGATGGTGAAGTGCGTGAAGTAACGCATGGAATGAAGCTCGACCGTTATAAGAATCACGATGTGGAAGTGGTGATTGATAAACTGGTGGTGACCGAAAAAGACGACCGGCGGCTGAAACAAAGTGTGGCGACTGCTATGCGTCAGGGAGACGGCTTGATGATGATTTTAGATGCCCAGTCGGAAAGTATCCGTCATTATAGTAAACGTCTTATGTGTCCTGTGACAGGACTTTCTTATCGCGAACCTGCCCCGCATAACTTTTCATTCAACTCCCCGCAGGGAGCATGCCCGAAATGTAAAGGGCTGGGCGTTGTCAATCAGATTGATGTGGATAAGGTGATTCCCGACCGTGAACTATCCATTTATGAGGGGGCAATCGCACCTCTGGGAAAATATAAAAATGCCATGATTTTCTGGCAAATCAGTGCTTTGCTGGAAAAGTACGATGCGTCATTAAAAACTCCGGTCAAGGAATTGCCGGATGATGCCATCGAAGAAGTTCTCTATGGTTCTGATGAACGGATTAAGATCAAAAGCTCGTTGATTGGTACTTCCTCTGACTATTTTGTTACCTATGAAGGTGTTGTGAAGTACATCCAGATGTTGCAAGAGAAAGACGCTTCCGCAACAGCGCAGAAATGGGCGGAGCAATTTGCTAAAACCACTGTTTGCCCCGAATGTAAGGGAGCCCGTTTGAATAAGGAGGCATTGCATTTCCGTATCCATGATAAGAATATCAATGAGCTGGCGAATATGGATATCAACGAGTTGTACGACTGGTTGATGAAGGTGGATGAATTTCTTTCCGACAAGCAGAAAAAGATATCAGTGGAGATTTTGAAAGAAATCCGTACACGTTTGAAGTTCCTGTTAGATGTAGGGTTGGACTATCTTGCCTTAAACCGTAGTTCCGTTAGTCTGTCCGGAGGAGAAAGCCAGCGTATCCGTTTGGCCACTCAGATCGGTTCGCAGTTGGTGAATGTGTTGTATATTCTCGACGAGCCGAGTATCGGTCTGCATCAGCGTGATAATTTGCGCCTTATCAATTCTTTGAAAGAACTTCGGGACATCGGTAATTCCGTGATCGTGGTAGAGCATGATAAGGATATGATGCTTGCTGCCGATTATGTCATTGATATGGGGCCGAAGGCCGGTCGTCTTGGTGGGGAAGTGGTTTTTGCAGGCACTCCACAAGAGATGCTGAAAACCAGTACAATGACTTCGCAATACTTGAACGGACAGATGAAGATAGAAGTTCCAGCCAAACGCAGAAAAGGAAACGGAAAGTCTATCTTGTTGAAAGGAGCGAAAGGAAATAACCTGAAAAATGTAGATGTGGAGTTCCCGTTAGGCAAATTGATTTGCGTAACAGGAGTATCGGGAAGTGGAAAATCCACCTTGATTAATGAAACCTTGCAACCGATTCTTTCACAGAAATTCTACCGTTCTTTGCAAGATCCTTTGGAGTACGATTCTATTGAAGGGCTGGAATATATAGATAAGGTGGTGGACGTTGACCAGTCCCCGTTGGGACGTACTCCTCGTTCCAACCCGGCTACTTACACAGGCGTATTTTCGGACATTCGTAATTTGTTCGTTGGATTGCCGGAAGCTAAGATTCGTGGTTACAAGCCGGGACGTTTCTCCTTCAATGTAGCGGGCGGGCGTTGCGAAGCGTGTTCGGGAAACGGTTATAAGACGATTGAAATGAACTTCCTTCCGGATGTATATGTGCCCTGTGAAGTATGTCATGGCAAACGTTACAACCGCGAGACGTTGGAAGTCCGTTTTAAGGGGAAATCCATTGCCGATGTGCTGGATATGACAATCAATCGTGCTGTGGAATTCTTTGAAAATGTTCCGCAGATTCTCAATAAAATTAAAGTTCTGCAAGATGTCGGATTGGGCTATATTAAGTTAGGTCAATCTTCTACCACTCTTTCCGGTGGCGAGAGCCAGCGTGTGAAACTGGCTACGGAACTGTCGAAGAGAGATACGGGCAAAACACTTTATATTTTGGATGAGCCGACTACCGGACTTCATTTTGAGGATATACGGGTGCTGATGGGAGTATTGAACAAACTAGTCGATAAAGGTAATACAGTTATCGTTATCGAGCATAATCTGGACGTTATAAAAATGGCGGATTATATCATCGATATGGGGCCGGAAGGTGGTAAAGGCGGGGGAGAACTCCTTAGTTGCGGGACACCCGAAGAAGTTGCGAAGAGTTCTAAAGGATATACACCTAGGTTTCTTCGCGAAGAATTAGGACTTTGATTTTGCAAAGAATGGTGACCTTGATGATCTGAATAATAAATGCCAATTTATAGAAGATGAAAATTAATAAAACAAATGCTGCCCGCTTGTTGGATAAAGCAAAGATAATATATGAGTTAATCCCATACGAAGTAGACGAGAATGATTTAAGTGCCGTGCATGTGGCAGCCAGTTTGGGTGAGAATATTGAACAAGTATTCAAGACGCTTGTTTTGCACGGTGATAAGAACGGATATTTTGTATGTGTTATTCCGGGAGAGCACGAAGTCGATTTGAAATTGGCGGCTAAGGCTTCCGGCAATAAGAAATGCGACCTGATACCTATGAAAGAGCTATTGCCGCTTACCGGATATATTCGTGGCGGTTGTTCCCCTATTGGTATGAAGAAGCATTTTCCGACTTATATTCATGAGACTTGCCGGAAATTCCCGTATATTTATGTAAGTGCCGGCACAAGAGGGCTTCAAATAAAAATAGCTCCGGACGATTTGATTCGTGAATCCGGAGCGGAAACTTGTCGTTTGTTTGAAGACTAGTTTTACAAATTATTTGTGCAAAAACTCAGGAAAAAGTATATATTTGCAAGAAATATTTATTTAATTCAATCAATTATTAATTCTAAAAACTTATATCTATGTTCAGTAAACACCCTAAAGGTTTGATTGCTGCGGCTTTAGCTAATATGGGAGAGCGTTTTGGCTTCTATATTATGATGGCGATTTTGACGTTATTTATTTCAGCGAAATTCGGATTGTCCGAGACGACTACCGGATACATCTATTCCGCATTTTACGCATCCATTTATATTTTAGCTTTAGCGGGAGGTGTTATTGCTGATAAGACGAAAAATTTCAAAGGCACTATTTTGGTGGGATTAATACTGATGGCTGTCGGTTATTTGATTATTGCCATTCCTACTCCTACTCCGGTTCCTAATATGGCTCTTTATTTGGGGCTGACTTGTTTCGGACTTTTAGTGATTGCTTTTGGTAACGGCTTGTTTAAAGGAAACCTGCAAGCTCTGGTAGGTCAGATGTATGATGATCCTAAATATTCCAATCTTCGTGATGCCGGTTTCCAGATATTTTATATGTTTATTAATATCGGTGCTGTTTTTGCACCGTTTATTGCTATCGGTGTGCGTAACTGGTGGTTGAAAGTGAATAACTTTGATTATGATGCCACTTTGCCGGAGTTATGTCATCAATATTTGGAAAAAGGAAAAGATATGGCTCCACAGGCTATGGAAAATCTGACTACGTTAGCTAACAGTGTTGTCTTGGATAAAACTCATGTAACAGATATGGGCGTATTTGTAAATAATTACCTTGATGTATTTAATCGCGGTTTCCAATATGCCTTTATGGCTGCTATCGGTGCTATGATTATTTCGTTGATTATTTATATGGCAAATAAGAAGCGCTTCCCGGATCCGGCAACGAAAGCAAAAACAGATAAAGGAGCGACAACGGTGAATAAAGAAGAAATTCGGATGAGTGCTACTGAAATAAGACAGCGTATCTATGCCCTGTTTGCTGTATTCGGTGTTGTTATTTTCTTCTGGTTATCTTTCCATCAGAATGGTTATTCTTTGACCTATTTTGCCCGTGACTATGTGGATTTAAGTGTGATTAATATCGACTTAGGTTTTACGCAGATCAAGGGAGCTGAAATATTCCAGAGCGTTAATCCATTCTTCGTTGTATTCCTGACCCCATTTATTATGTGGATGTTCGGCTCAATGAAAAAGAATGGTAAGGAACCTTCTACCCCGATGAAGATTGCCATCGGTATGGGTATTGCCGCATTAGCGTATGTATTCTTGATGGTATTCTCCTTTACATTGCCTTCGAAAGAGGTGTTGGGTACTATGAGTGCTGCTGAAATCAATGCTATCCGTGTTACTCCATGGATTATGATCGGCCTGTATTTCATTCTTACGGTTGCCGAACTGTTCATCTCTCCTCTGGGATTATCATTTGTATCTAAAGTAGCCCCTCCTCATTTGCAAGGATTGATGCAAGGTTGCTGGTTGGCTGCGACAGCTGTGGGTAACTCACTGTTGTTTATCGGTGGTATTCTTTATACAACTGTTCCTATTTGGGCTTGTTGGTTGGTATTTGTAGGAGCAACAGGTGCTTCCATGATTGTAATGCTTTCAATGGTAAAATGGCTGGAGCGTGTAGCGAAATAAAATCTTGCCATTAACTAAATAAACAAAATGCCCCGGAACAAGTATCATAAATGTTCCGGGGCATTTTTGTATATCAAATATCCAGTCCCATAATATAATCATTCATATAATACCCGTTACCAATCGGGAAATCACCTTCTCGCAACTTTCTCATTCCCATGTGCTCGTAAAACTGCAAAGCCTTATTATTACGATTTACATTGAGCTCCATCAAACAAGGTTCCGGGTGTATTTCTTTGATACACTTGATTGCTTCCTTGAATAAAAAACTGCCGCAATGCGTGCCCTGAAAACGTGGGAGGACATATATCTTCTGAAGATGGAATACATCTTTCTCCTGTTGTTGAATGGAAACGTATCCGCATGGTTCATTCTCCTTATAAGCAATGGAGTACACATGTCCTTCTTCCTCCATTTGTTTACGCACATTGGAAGGAGCATACATCCAGTCCATCATATAATCCAGTTGTTCGGGAGATAAAATTTCCTTGTAGGTGGCGGGGAATACCTCCTTTGCCATCTTATGAATAAGCTCGCAATCGGCTACTGTTGCTTTTCGAATTGTAAACATATCTATTATTTAATGGGCACAAATATAGCCATTATTTCTTTTTATAATAAGGTGGAGAGTCTCTAATGTTTTAATTATTATTAATTTATAGTACTTTGTAATGCAAGGTACTAAAGTAATGCATATATTTGTGTATCTAAAAGAAGTGAATAATGAAAGTAGACAATGTAAAATCACAGATGAGGAAAGGTATGCTTGAATATTGCATCATGCTTTTGCTACACAAGGAACCCTCTTATGCTTCTGATATCATTCAAAAATTGAAAGAAGCCCAACTGATCGTGGTGGAAGGCACCTTGTATCCATTGCTTACCCGTCTGAAAAATGACGACCTGTTAAGTTATGAATGGGTAGAATCTACCCAAGGACCTCCCCGCAAATACTATAAATTGACCGAACAGGGAGAAGTCTTTTTGGGAGAACTTGAAATTTCCTGGAAAGAACTCAATGAAACAGTGAATCATATTGCCAATAGATAATCCGAAAAAGAAGAAATAAAAATGAAAAAGACATTGACCATAAATTTAGGAGGAATTGTCTATCATATAGATGATGATGCCTACCGATTGTTAGACAATTATCTGTCTAACCTCAAACATTACTTTCGTAAACAGGAGGGTGCGGAAGAGATCGTAAACGATATTGAAATGCGTATTGCCGAACTGTTTGCCGAGAAAGTAACTGAAGGGAAACAGGTCATCACAGTTTCGGATGTAGAAGAAATTATCGCCCGTGTCGGCAAACCGGAAGACTTTGGAATTGCTGATGAGGATATGGACTCACAGAAAAGAACGGAACAAACATCGTCCGCTAATCAAGGCAGTACGCAAACCGCTGCTCAACGCCGTTGGTTTCGTGATCCGGATAATAAATTGTTGGGAGGCGTAGCGGCAGGATTGGCAGCTTACTTCGGTTGGGATATCACATTAGTGCGTATATTGATGATTATCCTGGTATTTGTACCTTATTGCCCGATGATTATACTTTATATTATCGGATGGATCGTTATTCCGGAAGCCCGTACTGCTGCGGAAAAATTGAGTATGCGTGGAGAAGCAGTGACCATTGAGAATATTGGCAAAACAGTGACAGACGGTTTCGAACGCGTAGCGGACGGAGTCAACAACTATATGAATTCCGGCAAACCTCGTACCTTTCTTCAAAAGATAGGCGATGTATTTGTTTCCATTGCTGCTGTTCTCTTTAAAATATTTCTGGTAGCTCTTGTTATTCTTTGCTGCCCTGTCTTGTTCGTACTGGCCGTTGTACTGGTAGTATTGGTGTTTGCAGCAATTGCCGTGGTAGTTAGCGGAGGAGCACTGCTTTACGAGATGCTGCCTGCCATCGACTGGATGCCGGTTGCTTCCGTATCTCCAATGATGACACTGCTAGGTACGATTGCCGGAGTTGCTCTCATCGGTATTCCGTTAGGAGCTTTCTTGTATACTATCTTGCGGCAATTATTCCATTGGTCACCGATGGGAACAGGCTTGAAATGGTCGCTATTGATTCTATGGATATTGGGTGCAGTCATAATGATTATTAATTTTTCAGCTCTTGGCTGGCAACTGCCTTTGTACGGCTTGCACTGCTCTTAACGAAGTCTCATTCTATTAAAAAAAGGATAATATTTATTCTTTTATAAGTAAATGTACCCCGATAGTGTGTCCGGGGTACATTTTTTGTTTACTCTAATTCATCGTAAATCGAGAAATTTTTAGTAAGTTTGTAAATACGTATTCAGGAAATAAAAATGGGTGAACATATATGTTTTAGGAGAAACGAACGTTTAGCGACAGTCAACCCTTATTGGAGAGGAAATCCGATGGTGCGCGGGCGTTTTTTTAATCGGCAGCATCGCTTCCGTCCGGGGATGGGGAGTGTACTGAAATGGCGTCTTTCGCCCAATCCTCAACGCAAAGAGAAGAAGACGGTGAAATGGGACCCGAAAGTTTGTTACCTCCGTTCATTGGATGCGGTGGTAGGAGATTCTCTGATATGGCTCGGACATAATTCTTTCTTTCTGCAATTAGCAGGTAAACGAATCATGTTCGATCCTGTGTTCGGCAGTATTCCTTTTGTGAAGAGACAGAGCGAGTTTCCTGCTAATCCTGACATATTTACAGGGATTGATTATCTACTTGTCAGCCATGACCATTTCGATCATCTGGACAAGAAGAGTATAGCACGCCTATTGAAGAATAACCCGCAAATGAAACTCTTTTGTGGATTGGGAACCGGTGAACTGATTCAGGGATGGTTTCCTGAAATGAAGGTGATTGAAGCCGGATGGTATCAACAAATGGAAGATGAGGGATTGAAGATTGCTTTTCTACCGGCACAACACTGGAGCAAACGTTCCGTACGCGATGGCGGCCAGCGATTGTGGGGAGCCTTCATGCTGCAAGGAGATGGAATCTCCCTTTATTACAGTGGTGACACAGGTTATTCCAGCCACTTTCGTGAAATCCCCGATCTGTTCGGAGCACCTGATTACGCTTTGTTGGGTATCGGGGCATATAAACCTCGCTGGTTTATGCGTCCCAATCATATATCGCCTCACGAGTCTTTGACTGCTGCCGAAGAAATGCATGCAGGACTTACTATCCCCATGCATTATGGCACATTCGATTTGTCTGACGAGCCTTTGCATGATCCCCCGAAAGTCTTTGCAACAGAGGCAAAGAAACGGAAGATCTCTGTGGAAATTCCTTATTTGGGAGAGATCGTGAAATTGAAGAAACAGAAATAAGAATACTTAGATACGAATAAAGAGATGAAGAAATTAGAAGTAAAAGACCTGAAAGAAAACTTTTTCGAAGCAATCGGAAAAGAGTGGATGCTCGTAACGGCGGGAACAAAAGAGAAGTTTAACACCATGACAGCAAGTTGGGGTGGCATTGGCTGGTTGTGGAATAAACCGGTTGCTTTCGTCTTTATCCGTCCCGAACGGTATACATACGAGTTTTTAGAGGAGAACGATCACCTGACACTTTCTTTCTTAGGAGAAGAAAATAAGAAGATTCACGCTGTTTGTGGTTCCAAGTCGGGACGTAATATAGATAAAGTAAAAGAAACCGGATTGAAACCTGTATTTACAGAAAAAGGTAATGTCCTGTTCGAGCAGGCACGTTTGAGCCTGGAATGTAAGAAACTTTATGCTGACGCTATCAAACCGGAATGTTTTCTGGATAAGGAATCATTGGAAAAGTGGTACGGTGGTGCTCATGGCGGTTTCCATAAGATGTATATTGTAGAAATTGAAAATATTTATTCGGAGTAAATTTAGCGAACTTTTTTATAATTTTAGCCGATTTTGATGAATGCAATGGAGAAGCCCCTGAACTCAAAAGATTGAGAACAGGGGCTTCTTTTAGTTTACTATGTTTATTCTACTATGTAATTAACGTAAAATTTTATTTGGACGGCGCTTTCTTTACCCATTTATCCAGCCATTCAAAGAATGTGCGCTGCCATAACACTCCATTCTGTGGCTTCAATACCCAGTGGTTTTCATCCGGATAAATCAGCAACTCTGCAGGAACACCACGCATCACGGCAGCATCAAAAGCAGCCATTGCCTGATTAGCCAGAATACGGTAGTCTTTTTCTCCATGAATACAGAGAATAGGAGTATCCCATTTCTCTACGAATAGGTGAGGAGAGTTGGCAAACGTACGCTGTGCCACCGGATTCTGTTTTTCCCAGTATGCGCCTCCCATATCCCAGTTGGCAAACCATTTTTCTTCAGTTTCCAGATACTGCATTTCCATGTTGAAGATGCCATCATGAGCAATGAACGCTTTGAACCGTTTGTCGTGATGTCCGGCCAACCAATATACAGAGAATCCTCCGAAGCTGGCACCTACGCATCCCAGACGATCTTTGTCCACATACGGCTCTTTTGCCATTTCATCGATAGCAGTGAAGTAATCCTTCATACACTGGCCACCGTAATCGCCACTAATCTGTTCGTTCCATTCCACACCGAATCCCGGCAAACCGCGACGGTTCGGAGCAACGATGATATAATCATTAGCTGCCATAATCTGGAAGTTCCAGCGATAAGACCAGAACTGGCTTACCGGGCTCTGCGGACCTCCTTCACAGAACAGCAAAGTCGGATATTTCTTGTTCGGATCAAACTGTGGAGGATAAATCACCCATGTCAACATCTGTTTACCATCTGTTGTTTTCATCCAGCGACCTTCCACTTTACCCATTTCCAGCTGGTCATAGATTTGTTTGTTCTCCTGTGTCAGTTGAGTGGTAGAACCATCCAGTGCCACAGTGTAAATCTCATCACCCATACTCATTGAATGACGTTTCGCAATCAGCTTATCTCCGAAAAGAGCTACCCCTTCGTAATCATACATCCCTGAAGTAATAGCCTTTACCGAATCATTTGCCAGGTCAAGCGCATAAATTTGTGATTCTCCATGCCATACACCTGTGAAATAGATCACTTTAGCATCTGCTCCCCAGACAAAAGCATCTACATTCGATTCGAACGCTTTGCTCACAAAACGCTTCTCGCCGGTTTCCAGGTTCATGATGAACAGACGGTTCAGATCAGCTTCGTATCCGTCACGTTCCATGCTCTGCCAGGCAATATACTTCCCATCTGGTGAATATTGCGGATTGGTGTCGTATCCTTTGTTCTCTTCCGTTATATTCTCCGTTTTCTTCGTGTTCAGGTCATAAATATAAATGTCCGAATTCGTAGAGATTGCATATTCCAGTCCGGTTTTTTTACGACAAGTATAGGCCACCTTATCCGAAGTCGTATTCCAGGCAAGTTGTTCGATACTCCCCCAAGGTCTCATCGGACTTTCATACGGTTCGCCGTCCAAAATGTCTATGACATTGGAAATACTGTTTCCATCAAAATCTGCAATGAACGGATGCGGTGCCATCGTGACCCATTCATCCCAATGCTTGTACATCAGGTCGGTAACGATGATACCCGTAGCTTTAGGTAAATCCGGATACTTATCTACTGTGCTGTCTTTAGTCTTTACTTGTGAGATAAACAAAAGCTTTTTGCCATCCGGTGAGATGGAAAATCCCTCGATATCTCCGTCGTAGTTAGTCAGTTGTCTGCGTTCGCTACCATCCGGATTCATTTCATAAAGCTGGCTACTACCGCTGTCATTGCTTAGGAATGCTAGTTTGCTGCCCCCTTTTATCCAAGTCACCTCATTCTCTTGATAAGGAGTGTGGGTAATTTGTAGGTTATCGCTTCCATCTGCATTCATTACAAATACTTCGCGGTTACTCTTGTTCTCCGGCACACTGTAATACGCTACCGTATACGCGATCTTCTTTCCGTCGGGCGATACGGCGAATCCGCCGATACGTCCCATAGCCCAAAGTGCTTCGGGAGTCATGCGCTTCCCTTCGATCTTAATATCCGATTTCTCGATAAGCACCTGATCTGTCTTGCCTGCGTCTTTGGTTCCTCCGCAGGCAGCTAACAACATTGCTGCCGACATCATAAATAAATTAGCTTGTCTCATATATTTTATAAAATGTTTATTTTCTTGCGAAGATAGTGAAAAAAGAATTTAGATTTTCTTTTTCTGCCAGTTTCCTTTCTTCATGTATTGATAACAGAAGAGCAGAATGAAAGTACCATACACGCTTTCCGTTGTCCAAGAAAAAGCGACATCCATTTTCAGATAGAGAATGAAGTACGTGGCATAGGCTACATAAATTGCCAATACGCAAAGTTCCATAGCCAATGCAGTCCGCGTATTTCCCGTACCGGATACCGATTGGAAATAGACATTGGCGGGTACTAACACCAGATAAGCGGAGCACAACACCCATAATGAAGGTACAGAGGCAGCCCTTAGATCCGGCATATCCGTGTAAATACTCAGAATCAGGTCGGGAAACAGACAGAAGAAAATCAATATTGGCAATACGAATACGTATCCGATACGGATATGTTGTCTGACGGTCCCTCGAACACAATCTTGTTCGCCCGCCCCGATGAGGTTGCTGACCAGCGAACCGCAGGTGGCGGCAAAAGCCATTGCAATCATAAACGGTATTCCCGATACGTTGCGGATAATATTGGCGATAGCCAGTGAGCGTTCTCCCAGATGTTCTACGAACAGGAAGAACATGAACCAGGTGGACAAAGAAACAAAATTCTGAATCATCGTCCACACCGAAACATTGAGAATCCGCTTCAATGTCTTTCTCTGGAATTTGGGTAATATATTCAATGCATATTTCTTGCAGTCAATCCGCTTCCAGGTATAAATGATAAAGAAAATCACCGATACCATTTCCGCCAATGAAGAACCGATAGCGGCACCGGCAATTCCCAGTTGCGGGAAACCGAACTTACCGAAAATCAGGATATAGTTGAATACCACATTCGAAAGCACCATAACAATGGAGTTCAGAGTCAGTGTCTTTGTTTGTGTCGTACCAACAAAGAATGCACGGAACATCACCATGACAAACGAGAAAAAGAAACCATATACACGCCAATGGATATAACTTTCGGCTGCATCATAAATATGTGGTGACGAAATGATATTCCTTAGAATATGTGGTGAAAATACGATGGACAGCGTGAATAGAATGACGGCAACAGCCAGCAGGAAATAGATTCCCTGATAGAAGATCGGTCCTATTTCCTTGTAGTTTCCTTCTCCGTTACGGCGGGCAATTAATATTTGCGCACCGATACTGAATCCGAATGCCATCATGAAAATAGCCAGATAATATACACCGGCAATGGCGGACGCGCCCAGTTCAATTTCCCCGACACGTCCCAGAAAAGCAGTATCCGTCATACCGATCATTTGCTCCATGATCAGACTGATGAGGATAGGGTAGGCTATTGTCCAAATTTGTTTATAAGTATATTTTGTTTTCATCTTATTTCATTTTTAGAGAAAGAAAGCCGGGCAACCCAAGTAGGATGTCCGGCTCTTTCAGAATATAATAGGATTTTCTTCCTTATTTCTTATTCTGTCTTTGCTGCTGCAATAACTCTTGTTGTTTTTGCATTGCCTCCAGGCGGGCAGCAAATCCGGTCTTTTTCATTTGTTTCGGGTCTTTCTTTTTCGCTTCTAGGATAGCCAGCAATTTTGTTTCGTCAGTCGTTTTGCGAAGCAAAATCATGGTACCTACGCTAATCAAGGTCGACACGAAGTAGTAGTAGTTCAAACCTGACGGATAATCGTTCAAGACAAACAGGAACATAATCGGCATCAGATACATCATCCATTTCATAGCCGCCATTTGCGGTTGCGCTCCATTATCCTGCATAGACATTGTGTACTTCGTATTCAGAATATTAGTCACCGTCATCAGCAAGCAGAACAAACTGAGGTGGTTGCCCAAGAACGGGATATGGAACGGGAATGTGATGATAGCGTCATAAGTAGAGAGGTCGTCCGCCCACAAGAAACTCTGTTGACGCAGCTCGATAGCACTCGGAACGAACATGAACAAAGCCATCAGGATAGGGAATTGCAATAACATCGGCAGACAGCCGCCCATCGGGCTTACCCCGTACTGGCTGTAAAGGCTCATCACCTCCTGTTGCTTCTTCATCGCATCCTCCTGCTTCGGATATTTCTTGTTGATTTCGTCGATTTTCGGTTTCAGTACACGCATCTTGGCAGATGACATATAGGTCTTCCACGTAGCCGGATAAACCACAACCTTCACCATGATGGTCAGAATCAACAACACGATACCCATGCTCAAGCCCCAGCCCGACAGCCAGTCGAATACGTTAATCGTGATAAACTGATTGATCCAGCGGATTAACGGCCACCCTAAGTATACCAGTCTGTTCAATTCCCATTTTTCGTCACGTCCCTTATCCAATGCTTTCAACGTTTTGAAGTGGTTCGGACCAAAATAGAAATACATCTCTGTCGGTTCTTTACCCGATGGATCGAAGAAAGTATTCATTTCAGCAGAATAATCTTTGATATATCCGCTTCCCTGTTGCTCCATTCTTGATTTCACGGAAACCTTGTCGAAGTCCTGCTCGGCAATGAATACCGATGAAAAGAACTGGTTCTTGAAAGCTACCCAGTCAATGCGGCTTTCCAGTGTCTTGCTGTCGTCTTTGGCTGCCGACAGATTATCCACATCATCTCCTTTGATCTTATAAGTAAGCTCTGCCAAGCGGTTTTCGTAAGTGAATCCTTTTTCCAGTTGGCGGGCACGCTGTGACCAATCGATATCCACATAATTGGTGTTTGCCAATTTGTCTGTCATACCTGTCGCCTTGATTTCAAAGTTCATCAGATAGCTGTCCGGTTTCAACGTATAGATAAAGTCGATATAACTTGCGCTATCTGCCGCCAGACGCATGACCACACTGCTATCCGTCTTGTTTGCCACTTCAAAGAAATAATCCTTTGTCTGGATAGCTCCTTCCTTATTATAGAAGTTGAAATTCATCGATGCATCGTCACCGTCAAACAGTACAACCGATGTCTTCTTGTCCTGTGCCATGTAATCCTTCAGCATGGCCGAATAGACACGTCCGCCTTTGGTTGTGAAAGTGATTTCCGCTACATTGTTTTGGATACTGACTTTAGAGTCTGTTCCCTGCAATGCATTGAAAAACAGGGAGGATGAATCGGCAGCAGATGCCGCCTCTTTCTTGCTGTTAGCCAGTGCTGCCTCCGTTTTTGCTTTCAGCGCCTCTTCCTGCTGTTGTACAAGAGCGATAGAATCGTAGTATCTTTTTTGCGCAGCTATCTGCTCCTCACTGGGACGGCTCAGAAAGCTGAATCCTACTAACAATATACCTATTAAAACGAGACCTGTGATGGTATTTTTATCCATTCTTATTTTAATTACAAATTACTAATTACTTTTCGTTTTCGATAGCCGCTTTCACAAACGCCACGAACAACGGGTGCGGGTTCAGTACCGTGCTTCCATATTCCGGATGGAACTGCGTACCTACGAACCATTTCAATGTCGGAATTTCTACGATTTCCACCAGATCCGATTCGGGATTGATACCTACACATTTCATACCGGCAGCTTCGTACTGTTCCTTGTAGTCATTATTGAACTCGTAACGGTGACGGTGGCGTTCCTGAATATGTTCCTCTCCGTATGCCTGATATGCTTTAGAGCCTTTCTGCAATACACACTCGTAAGCACCCAAACGCATGGTTCCGCCCATATTGGTGATCGCTTTCTGCTCTTCCATGATATCAATCACGTTGTGCGGAGTCTTCTCATCCATTTCGCGTGAGTTGGCGTCTGTATATCCCAATACGTTGCGGGCAAATTCGATGGCGATACATTGCATCCCCAGACAGATTCCGAAAGTCGGAATATCATGTGTACGTGTATATTTGATAGCTACAAACTTACCGTCAATACCCCGTTGGCCGAATCCCGGTCCGATCATGACACCCGCCATACCTTTCAAGGCTTCACCCACATTCTCGTCCGTCAGCTTTTCGCTGTTTACGAAATGTACTTCCACTTTGCGGTCGTTGTAAGTACCGGCCTGCGACAATGCTTCACGAATAGATTTGTAAGCATCCTGCAAGTCATATTTTCCGACCAATGCGATGTTGATAGGCTCTTTGGTCTCAGCTGCGTGGCGGCGTTCCAAGAATTTACGCCATGGACCGAGCCCCGGAGTTTCTCCTACCGGCAGTCCCATTTTTTCGAGAATGGTGCTATCCAAGCCTTGTGCCTGCATCAGGATAGGAACCTCGTAGATTGTTTCTGCGTCGATAGATTGCACTACGGCTTTATCATCCACATTACAGAATTGTGCCACTTTCTTGCGCAATCCGTCGCTTAACGGGTGTTCGGCACGCAGTACCAGTACATCCGGCTGGATACCCACACTTTGGAGTTCCTTCACCGAGTGTTGAGTCGGTTTAGTTTTCAATTCTCCGGCGGCAGCAAGATACGGGACATAAGTCAGGTGCACGCAAAGAGCATTCTTACCGAGTTCCCACTTCAACTGACGGATACTTTCGAGGTAGGGGAGTGACTCGATATCGCCTACCGTACCACCGATCTCGGTGATGACAAAATCGAATTTGTATTTGTTACCGAGCAGTTTTACATTCCGTTTGATTTCATCCGTGATATGCGGAATCACCTGAATCGTTTTACCCAGATAATCTCCACGACGCTCTTTGTCGATGACGCTTTTGTAGATGCGTCCTGTAGTAATGTTGTTCGCCTTAGTCGTTTGTATTCCCAGAAATCTTTCATAATGTCCCAGGTCGAGGTCGGCTTCGTGTCCGTCTACCGTTACATAGCATTCTCCGTGCTCGTATGGATTCAGTGTTCCCGGGTCGATGTTGATGTACGGGTCAAATTTTTGAATGGTTACATTATAACCTCTTGCTTGCAGCAACTTACCGATGGAAGATGAAATGATACCTTTTCCTAATGAAGAGGCAACACCACCGGTGACGAAAATATACTTTGTTTCTCCCACAGCTATAACTGTTTTTAAAATTGTTTACTTAGTAGTATTCTTATGAACTTAAAAAGCGCAAAATTATAAAAAAAAGAGGAAGAATGCAGACTTTCGTCTCTACAATTTTATTAAAAAATGCAATTTTGAAAGAATCCTATGATTTCTGAACAAAATAATGTAGCTTTGCAGCCTAAACCATAAACAAATATGATGAGAGTTACTACTTTATATTCAGTTTTTATCCTGTTGTTATTTTCGTTATCGCTTTCTGCACAGGAAAATGCCGGCAATTCTTCACTTCCCAAATCTTCAACGGTAGTGGCTAAGGCCAAAGTCATAAAAGCAGATACACTTTCGGCAGAACTCCAGAAATATTTAATGTTAAAACTCAACATGTCCGGTCCGACACCCAAATTGGATACCGTTTCTTATTTATATAATAAGTATATAGCCCAATTGGATTATCTGAATGATCCGTCTGTACCGCCACGCTATATTCCGTCGGATCCCGACTATTTTCGTCTGTTTACTCCTTTGGCATATTACTATGCCCCGATGGAACAGTATTCAAGACTGGAATGGAAACCTGTGCAGCCGGACACTACCCCCAAACTGACATCGGAACTTTTACCATACGACACATTGGTGTTTACCAAAACCCGACGTGCCAATACATTAGTCAATAACGCTTTGATGGATCTTTATCTGCAACATCCGAATTTGGTTGTTACTACGGAAGACCGTATCATGAGCCGGGATGTTTTTCGGCATGATGTGAAACCGAAGATCTCCCCCAAAGCGAATGTGATTCATCTGTTTCAACGTGAAGATATGAATGATAATGTAGGAAAGGCCGATATCAAGATCAGCCGCCCCAACTGGTGGGTTGTAGGAGGTAACGGTTCATTACAGATCAGCCAGAACCATCTTTCGGACAACTGGTATAAGGGAGGGGAGAGCAACTTCTCCGGATTAGCTACTTTTCTGATCTTCGCAAACTATAATGACAATGAGAAAGTGCTGTTTGAAAACCAGCTTGAAGCGAAAGTGGGTATGACTTCCACTCCATCGGACGAATACCATAAATATCTTTTCACAACCGACCAACTTCGCATCTATAACAAGCTGGGATTGAAAGCTTTTAAGAATTGGTATTATACGATCTCCTCTGAGTTCAAGACCCAGTTTTTCAATGGATACAAGGCCAACAGCGAAGATCTGGTTTCAGCTTTCATGTCTCCGGCCGATTTGGCGGTCAGTATTGGTATGGACTATAAGCTGAACAAAAAGAAATTCAATCTTTCTGTCTTCATGGCGCCATTGACTTATAACCTACGTTATATTGACAACTCGGAAGTGGATGAAACGAAATTTGGTCTGGATAAAGGCAAATGCTCCAAGAATGACTTCGGTTCACAGTTGCAGTCTACGTTTAACTGGAATATCATCTCTGCCGTATCATTGGAATCCCGTCTCAACTATCTGACCAACTATCATTGGGCACGTGTGGAATGGGAAAACACGTTCAACTTCGTTCTTAACCGTTATCTCTCTACCAAACTTTATATTCACACCCGTTTTGACGATAGCTCCAAACCCACTGAAGGTGACAGCTATTTCCAGTTAAAGGAACTGCTCAGCTTCGGTATTAACTACAAGTGGTAGCCTTCATTTGTGAAAAAAAAACATTCTTTTGTTATATTGTTTGATATATAATATTTATATTTGCACGAAATTTCGTTGCTTCATTTAAGAAGTAGCAAGAAATATGGGGTAAATATACATGATCATTAGCAAAAATGACGATCAAAATCTTCTGCCAACAACTGTGATTGGCAGAAGCGTAGCACGCTCAAAACGCTGGCTAGTGGCGGTTGTACGCATATATCACGAGAAAAAAACGAGTGAGCGACTAACGAAAATGGGGATTGAAAATTTCCTTCCTATTCAACAAGAGGTTCATAAATGGAGTGATCGTCGTAAAGTGGTAGATCGCGTTTTACTTCCGATGATGATTTTTGTCCATGTCGACCCTCAAGAACAAAAAGAGGTGTTGACGCTGTCCGCTATCAGCCGCTATATGGTACTGCGTGGGGAAAGTACTCCAGCTGTTATTCCTGACCAACAAATGTTGCGATTCAAATTTATGCTCGATTATTCGGATGAAACGATCAGTATGAGCACATCGCCGTTGGCACCGGGAGAAAAGGTACGGGTGATAAAAGGACCTTTGGCAGGTTTGGAAGGAGAGTTGGTAAATGTGGACGGCAAGTCTAAAGTTGCTGTTCGATTGACAATGTTGGGGTGTGCATGTGTAGATATACCGGTGGGATGTGTAGAGCCGGTATCTGAAAATGGGGATTTACGTGAGTGAGTAATCAATCTATTTTATAGGGGGTATGGGGGATTTTACTGCAAAAATGTAATGAAAGTCTGTAAAATAGCAGACAGTCTATCTGACATCGGTAACAAGACAGTGGGTATATTTATCGATGATCTCTCTCAAAAAATAAAAATCCATAACAGTATTATGAATTGTATCTTGTAAAAGATATAGTGTGGAAATATATGTGTATATCGAAAGATGAAAGAATCTTGGTGTGGTGACACTCACATTGAAATCCTGCTCATTGCCTTTGTGCTGATATAATCAATCAGATAAATCAAATTTCGAAATATTATTTTATTCATTTATACTATAATGGAAAAGACATTGAAAGGCATAGTGCAATATGCCCGCAAAAATTATTTCAGTTATTGGTCTATTTTAGGTATTGACACGGCAATTTCTGTATTATGTTCATTGGTTGCTTATGCGGTAATTCATTATATGGCGCATGTTCCAATGACCGACTGGATGCTTTGTAAATTTGCTTGCGTTTCTTTGGTGGCAAGTGTTGCTGGCTCTTTATTATTCCATACTTATCGTAATACGATTCGTTTTTCACAGGCACGTGAACTTTGGCGTATCATGTGTGCTGTATTATTTAAAATAGCTTGTTTGGCAATCGTTTCTTTCGGATTTATATATGAGACCCAATTGCCATATAATTATAAAATATCTTATCTTCTATTTGACGGTTTGTTGACCTTAGTGACTTTGACAACTTTCCGTGTATCATTGATAATCATCTATGATTTCTTATTGGATTGGGTGAATAAAAAGAACACCCGTATTCTTATTTATGGTACTAATGAAGAGAGTGTAGCCCTGAAGTTACGTCTTAGGGATAGTGCACATTATAAGGCAGCCGGTTTTTATGTATATGGTAAAAATAACAGCCGACGCCGATTGGCAGATCTTCCCGTTTATTACTTTGAAAATGAATCGGATGTTGATTATATCATGCGGAAGCGCGGAATTAAGGGGATTCTGTTTGCCCGTTATGAAGATACCCGTCTGGAAGAAAAACGCCTTCTGGAATATTGTAAAAATAATGAACTTAAAACATTGATAGCTCCTACTATCAGTGAGGCGGATTCTGATGGAAAATTTCATCAGTGGGTACGTCCTATTAAGATTGAGGATTTGCTGGGCCGTGCCGAAATTAATATCAACCTTCGTCAAGTTGCAGAAGAATTCAGGGGAAAAGTGGTGTTGGTGACTGGTGCGGCAGGCAGTATTGGTAGTGAACTTTGCCGTCAATTAGTGCAGATGGGAATTCAGAAACTTATCATGTTCGACTCTGCAGAAACACCTCTGCATAATGTCCGTCTTGAGTTTGAGAAAAAATATCCGAATATTGATTTTGTTCCGGTGATTGGTGATGTGCGTGTGAAGGAACGTGTTCGTATGGTATTCGAATTGTATCATCCTCAAATCGTCTTTCACGCTGCTGCTTACAAACATGTACCATTGATGGAAGAAAATCCTTGTGAGGCTGTGCTTGTCAATGTGACCGGTTCTCGTCAGGTGGCTGACATGGCTGTGGAATATGATGCAGAAAAAATGATTATGGTGTCTACGGATAAAGCTGTAAATCCTACTAATGTAATGGGTTGTTCCAAACGTTTGGCAGAAATCTATGTTCAAAGTCTGGGATGTGCTATCCGTGAAGGAAAAGTGAAAGGTCATACAAAATTTATCACGACACGCTTTGGTAATGTATTGGGTAGTAACGGTTCTGTTATTCCTCGTTTTAAAGAACAGATAGAGAATGGTGGTCCAGTCACTGTTACTCACCCCGATATTATCCGTTTCTTCATGACTATTCCCGAAGCTTGCCGTCTGGTAATGGAAGCCGCTACCATGGGTGAGGGCAATGAAATCTTTGTCTTTGAGATGGGAAAAGCGGTCAAGATCGTTGATCTGGCGACTCGTATGATCGAATTGGCTGGCTATCGTCCAGGTGAAGACATAAAAATAGAATTCACAGGATTACGTCCGGGTGAGAAGCTTTATGAAGAGGTATTGAGCGATAAAGAAAATACAATCCCGACAGAGAATAAGAAAATCATGATCGCTAAAGTTCGTCGGTATGAATATGCTGATATTCTTGATACTTATGCAGAGTTTGAAAGGTTGTCGCGTGCTGTAAAGATCATGGATACCGTGCGGTTGATGAAGAAAATAGTTCCGGAGTTCAAATCAAAAAATTCTCCGCGATTTGAAGTACTGGATAAAGAATAAATAGGAAATAATCAACAAAAGATTCTATAAATAAATTATCATTTAATATGAATAAATCATTGCGCACGCATTTGAATGTACGAAGCTTGTATGAAAGTCTGTTTTCTTGCCTGATAGCGGCATTTCTGCTTGCTTCCTGTCAGTCTTATAAGAAAGTACCTTATTTGCAGGATGCGGGAGTTGTAAAGGATATCAATCAACAGGAAAATTTATATGATGCCAAGATAATGCCTAAAGACTTACTTACTATCGTGGTGTCGTGTACTAGTCCGGAGTTGGCTATGCCATTCAATTTGACAGTAGCCGGACCTAATAATATTAGTGCTAATAATTATGTAACATCCCAACCTTCTTTGCAGACTTATTTGGTCAGCAACGAAGGCACGGTAGATTTCCCAGTATTGGGAGAATTGAAGATTGGTGGTCTGACCAAGAAGGAGGCCGAGCAGTTGATTGTCGAAAAACTGAAACCTTACATCAAGGAGACTCCGATCGTCACCGTGCGTATGGTTAATTACAAGATTTCCGTATTGGGAGAAGTAGCCCGTCCGGGTACGTTTACCATCAGTAACGAGAAGGTAAACCTGTTAGAAGCCTTGGCTATGGCGGGGGATATGACGGTCTGGGGCGTCCGTGACAATGTCAAACTGATTCGTGAGGGTGCTGATGGCAAACAGGAAATTGTGACATTGGATTTAAACAAGGCGGAGACAATTCTTTCTCCTTATTATTGGTTACAGCAGAATGATATAGTTTATGTGACTCCTAATAAAGCAAAAGCCCGTAATTCCGATATAGGTAACAGTACCAGCTTGTGGTTCTCCGCTACTTCTATTCTGGTATCATTGGCAAGTTTATTAGTAACAATCTTCAAATAGTAATATAGATATGATTGAGGAAAAAAGAGAGAACCGGGGTGAGCAACCGGAAGAGCAGGTGAACATTCAGGAAATCCTCTTCCGTTACCTGATCCACTGGCCCTGGTTTGTGGTTTCTGTAATAATATGTATCGCCTGCGCATGGGGTTACCTGCGTCTGGCCACTCCTGTCTATAATATATCCGCTACAGTCTTGATCAAGGATGACAAGAAAGGCGGTGGTGCGAGCATGTCCTCCGAACTGGAAAAGATGGGGCTGGACGGCTTCGTTTCCTCGTCGAACAACGTAGACAATGAAATCGAGGTGCTGAAATCAAAGTCTCTTGCCCGTGAAGTGGTCAACAATTTGGGACTGTTTGTGACTTATAAGGATGAAGATGAGTTTCCTAATAGGGAACTTTACCGTACCTCGCCCGTAGTGGTGAGCTTGACTCCACAAGAGGCGGAAAAACTGTCTGCACCAATGGAAGTGGAGATGACTTTATTTCCCAATGGTGGGATGGATGTATTGATAACAGTGAAAGACAAAGAGTATCGGAAACAATTCGATAAATTACCTGCTGTTTTTCCGACCGATGAGGGGACGGTCGCCTTTTTTGAAAGCAAGGATACATTGGCGGTTAATCAGGCTAAGGAGGAAAGTAAAGAGCGTCATATAAAAGCTTTTATAAACCGGCCGATGTCTGTGGCCAAAGGATATATCCAGTCCTTGTCGATAGCCCCTACATCAAAAACCACTTCTGTAGCTGTTCTTTCGTTGAAGAACTCAAATACCCGGCGTGGCAGGGACTTCATCAACAAACTCCTTGAGATGTACAATATCAATGCCAATAATGACAAGAATGAGGTAGCCCAGAAAACCGCAGAATTCATCGACGACCGTATCGGCATTATTTCCAAGGAACTTGGAAGTACCGAACAAGACTTGGAGAATTTCAAGCGTAGCGCCGGAATTACAGATTTGAGCAGTGAGGCTCAAATAGCCTTAACCGGTAATGCTGAATATGAAAAGAAGCGTGTGGAAAACCAGACTCAAATCAATTTGGTGATGGATTTGCAACGCTATATGCAAGGTAATGAATATGAGGTCTTACCAAGTAATATTGGATTACAGGATGCGGCATCAGCTGGTGCAATAGACAGATATAATGAAATGTTGGTTGAAAGAAAGCGTTTGCTCCGTACATCAACCGAGAATAATCCGACGATCATAAATTTGGATACTAGTATCCGTGCGATGCGGAGCAATGTACAGGCTACGCTGGATGCTACATTGAAAGGATTGCAGATAACCAAAGAAGGCCTTGCCCGTGAGGCGAACCGCTATTCCCGTCGCATTAATGACGCTCCGACCCAGGAACGTCAGTTCGTAAGTATCGCCCGGCAGCAGGAAATTAAGGTCGGCCTTTATTTGATGTTACTTCAAAAACGTGAAGAGAATGCCATCACTTTGGCAGCTACAGCAAATAATGCCAAGATTATTGATGAAGCGTTAGCGGACGACAATCCGGTTTCTCCTAAGAGGATGATGGTCTATCTTGCCGCCTTGGTGTTAGGAGTAGGATTTCCGGTAGGTATTATTTATCTGATTGGATTGACCAAATTCAAGATTGAGGGCCGTGCTGATGTTGAAAAACTAACTTCTCTTCCTGTTATTGGCGATATCCCGTTGGCGGATGAAAAGTCCGGTTCTATAGCTGTATTTGAGAATCATAATAACCTGATGAGTGAGACATTCCGTAATGTACGTACCAATCTTCAGTTTATGCTTGAAAATGGCAAGAATGTGATTCTGGTGACATCTACCATCAGTGGTGAAGGTAAGTCTTTCGTATCATCCAATTTGGCCATCAGTCTTTCTTTATTAGGTAAAAAAGTTGTGATAGTTGGTCTTGACATTCGCAAGCCTGGCTTGAATAAGGTTTTTAATATTTCCCAAAAGGAACATGGTATTACCCAGTTTCTGACCAATCCGACAAAAAATCTGATGGATTTGGTACAGCCTTCCAGTATAAACAAGAATCTGTTTATTCTTCCGGGCGGATCAGTTCCTCCCAATCCAACGGAATTATTGGCCCGTGACGGCTTGGAAAAAGCTATCGAAACGTTGAAGGCTAATTTTGACTATGTGATTCTGGATACTGCCCCCGTGGGTATGGTAACTGATACCTTGCTGATAGGGCGTACTGCTGATTTGTCGGTATACGTATGCCGTGCCGATTATACCCGTAAGGCAGAGTTTACTTTGATTAATGAGCTTTCTGAAAACAACAAATTGCCTAACCTCTGTATCGCCATTAACGGCTTGGATCTTCAGAAAAAGAAGTACGGCTATTATTATGGTTATGGTAAATACGGCAAGTATTATGGCTATGGCAAGCGTTACGGTTATGGCTATGGTTATGGAGAGCAGCATACAAGTCGGGAGGGTAAATAAACTGCTATTGATAAAACCAAATCAAACATAATATGCGTGATTTCAAAGAGATTCGGGTCGCAGTAGCCGGAACTGGCTATGTGGGACTGAGCATAGCGACACTGCTATCACAACATCATCATGTAACTGCCGTGGATGTAATCCCGGAAAAGGTGGAGAAACTGAACAACAAGGTTTCCCCTATCCAGGATGATTATATCGAGAAGTATCTGGCTGAAAAGCCGCTTGATCTTGTTGCCACTTTGGACGGGAGGTTAGCCTATGCTGACGCCGACTTTGTGGTAATAGCCGCTCCTACAAACTACGACCCTGTGAAGAATTACTTCGATACGAGTCGTGTGGAGGAAGTTATCGATCTTGTGCTTGAAGTGAATCCCGATGCCGTAATGGTCATCAAATCGACAATTCCGGTGGGCTATACCCGTAACCTTTATGTAAAATATGCCCAGAAGGGAGTAAAGAAGTTCAACCTGCTGTTCTCACCGGAGTTCCTTCGTGAAAGCAAGGCCCTTTATGACAATCTCTATCCGAGCCGTATCATTGTAGGTTATCCGAAGATCATCGACCGTCCGGAGTTTGCGGAAGAAAATGAGGCGATCCGTTCCGTCACGGATGTCACTATGTTGGAGGAAGCAGCTAAAATATTTGCCGCCCTTTTGCAGGAAGGGGCTATCAAGGAAAATATTGATACACTCTTCATGGGTATGAAAGAGGCTGAAGCAGTCAAGCTCTTCGCCAACACCTACCTGGCTCTCCGTGTCAGCTATTTCAATGAACTTGACACATACGCTGAAATGAAAGGATTGGATAGTAAAGCCATCATTGAGGGCGTAGGTCTTGATCCCCGTATCGGGACACATTATAACAATCCCTCATTCGGTTATGGCGGTTATTGCCTGCCGAAAGATACCAAGCAACTCCTTGCCAACTATCAGGATGTACCCCAGAATATGATAACTGCTATTGTAGAGAGTAATCGTACTCGAAAAGATTATATAGCCGATTCCATTCTTCGCAAGGCAGGGTGGTACGATTATAATTCACACAATCAGTACGATGGTCAAAAGGAGTCTGTCACTATAGGAGTGTATCGTTTGACCATGAAGGCTAATTCGGATAATTTTCGACAGAGCGCTATTCAGGGTATTATGAAGCGTATAAAGGCTAAAGGGGCAGAAGTCATTATCTACGAACCTACACTTAGTAACGGGGAAAACTTTTTTGGTTCCAAAGTCGTTAATGATCTTACTCGTTTTAAAGAATTAAGCAAGGCCATTATTGCTAATCGTTTTGATGAGTGTTTAAGTGATGTAGAAAAGAAAGTGTATACACGCGATATTTTCGGTAGAGATTAAAATAGTTTTTTCAATCAAAATTTATTTGGCTGCTCCTTTTTAATATATTTTGTCAGTACTCAAATTTGACCTTAGATTAAAAGAAACATTTTTGTTGCAAGTTTAAAATATGTAAGCAATGTAATGTGTTGGATTTTATTTTAGGTACAAATTTGAAGTGGGGTTTGTGAAGAATCTTTTCAAGCATTTGGAGACTTAACACTATATCCAAAGGATATTTAATGGGGGGTGTGTCTTTGCTAACATGAACTTATAATTTTTTTTAGCTGCAAGCTAATATTAAAACGTATTAATTAACAAGGGTCGATTTAGAAGCTTTTAAAGTTTCAAAGCTAAGAGGAAACTCTAATTTGAGCGCTTACGATTGAGTAAGTTGACCATATAAAAATAGTAATCAAACGATGTCAGATTATTCAGCTAGAAATAAGAGATTGGCAAAGAATACGATAGTGTTGTACTTTCGTATGTTTTTTATAATGGCACTACAACTTTATACATCTCGTCTTGTATTACAGGCATTAGGTATAGAAAATTACGGTATCTATAATGTCGTTGGAGGTGTGATGGCAATGTTGAATTTTGTTAATATGTCGCTTTCCAATGCTAATTCGAGGTTTGTTTCAGTGGAGATAGGCTCTGGTAATCTAGATAGTGTAAAGAAGCTATTCGGTTGCATTATGTCTATTCATTGCCTCTTTGGCGTTATCATACTTATTTTTGCAGAGACTGTAGGTTTGTGGTTTGTGATGACCCAACTTGTTATTCCTAGTGAACGGATGGTAGCAGCAATATGGGTTTATCAAAGTGCAGTACTTTCATCTATAATTACCATTATCAGTTCGCCATATAATGGTCTTATTATTGCTCATGAGAAGATGTCTGCCTTTGCTGTCATATCCATTTTCGATGCAGTGGCAAAGTTTGGAATAGCTATCTTGCTTTTTTATTCGTTAATTGATCGGTTGATATTGTATGCTGTTCTTCATGTTCTGATTCAGTTGATTGTTTGTTTGATTTATGCCGTTTATTGCAAAAAGAAATTTGAAGAAAGTAACTATCATTTTATATGGAACAAGAAAGTTTCGTTGAGTGTTTTGTCTTTTGCGGGTTGGACTCTTACAGGAAATATAGCAGTAATGGGGTATACTCAAGGTTTGAATATTTTACTGAATATTTTCTTTGGTGCGATAGTCAATGCAGCCCGAGGAGTGTCTGTGCAGGTACAGACTGCTGCAAGAATGTTCTTTGTAGGATTTCAAACGGCTATCAATCCCCAAATTTACAAGTCATATGCCCAAAAGGATTTTGATAGAATGCACGCTCTTGTGTTTATGTCAAGTCGGTTCTCGTTCTTCTTGATGCTAGTGGTTACTATTCCTCTGTGCATGCACACTCAGTACATTCTTGAATTGTGGTTAGGGGATGTGCCTGAATATACGGCAGCTTTTGTACGAATTATGCTGATTGTGGGTCTCATTAATACTCTCCAGAATCCAACAATGACAGCACTTCATGCCACAGGCAATATTAAAAAGGTACAGATAGTCGAGAGTTCACTTCTTTTGTCTGTAGTTCCTGTTGCTTATTTCTGTTTGAAGTTCCTACATATTTTACCTGTTATGGTATTTGTTGTGTATTTTATTATAGAGTTTGTTGCGCAGTTCGTAAGGGTATATATGATATATCCTATGATAAAGTTGAGAATGAAAGATTACTTTATTAAAGTAATGTGGCCAATCTCTGTAGTTACAACTTTAGCTGTGTTAGTATGTTGGATATCAAGTAGAGTGATAGTTGTATCTGATTTTTGGATGTTGCTTGTTGCAATTGCAGTATATGTATTGATAATAGGAGTATGTGTATTTTTCTTTGGCTTGCAGAAAATAGAAAGACAATATGCTATTAAATTAGTACATGAGAAGGTAATGAAAATTTGTTAGTTTTAATTAGATGATATTTTGATACAATCAGTCATTAATAAACCTTTCATAAATAAGGTTTTAATGTTATTTCTAGTATGTTATGCACCTCTTTTCCGAAAGGGTATGCAAGGAGCAGTATGTATCTGATTGTGATGTCTATAGCTAATGGAAAATCAAGTAAGATTTATCATATTCTGAGTGCAGCTGATTTATTGAAGTATCGAGTTTTTATACCTGGTCAGGATTATTCTCCTACATCAGCATCTACTGTCATGGATGCTATTTTATCTTTTGATGCTGTTAAGGAGAAGGCTTTTGCTGCAAGGTATTACCAAAGTTATTCAAATATGATGCTTCAGGTTCTCAATCAATTAAAAAAATAACGATGATTTCCGCTTGTATAAATATACAAAGCAACTGTAAGTCATGGCTTCGCAAAGCATCTATGATGATTCTTGCGTTGTTGCCGATACTGGCTTGGTATAAGATTCCATTTCCAGTTGGTTTGGGGTACACTTTAATATTGTTTTTGTCAACATATATTATAGTCAGAAACAATTTTAAAATTAATGTGGTTCCTATTATATTCTGGCTTTTGTTTGTGTATATTTGTCTGATATGGATATATCATCACCATTTTGAATTATGGACTCTGATTCCTCCGGGTGGATGGCTTTTCTTTTTATTCTTTCTTGCCCTTATAGGAGGTGTACTATCTTTTGATTTTCAGTTGCTTAAGAGATATATGCGATGGGTGGTTCTGATTTCGGCTGCTTTGTTTTGGGTGCAGTTTTCTTTGAAATTAGCCACAGGTTCTCATGTATTTTGTTTTGTACCAAATCTCACAGGTGCATTTACTTATGAGGGGATGTCGTATGCAGAACTTGTTGCCCATCAGATGTCAGGTCCGCGTCCATGTTCGATATTCCTTGAACCATCATATATGGCTTATTACTATGTGAGCTATCTGGCTTTGATATGGTTTGAAACTAATAAACAGGAAAAGTGGTTGAATAAGGAGGGCATTCTTATCATCTTCTCTCTCGTAGCTTTGAAGTCTGGTTCCGGAATGGTCGGACTGGTGATTCTTTTTGCTGTGAAAATGTTCAGCATATTTTGGAATGCGAATATTATTAGACGTTTTATAATGATTATGCTGTTCGTTCCATTAATTATTGCTTTAATATATATGTATGTTGGAAGTGAAATGGGACAAGAGATGCTTTTACGAACTGAAGAATTCTCTACTGAAGGAGCGAGTGGTTTTACTCGAGTTGTCGGAGGTTATTTAATGTTTGATCAGCTAACCTTTGATGAACAGATTATTGGTATTCCTGATGCACGAAACAGATTTGGAATAGAGATGTATGACGGAAATTTCATTTTTTACGCTAATGGTGTACAAACTATTCTACTATCTCTTGGTTATATTGGTGCTTTGCTATACGGTCTTTTTTATATAATACTTTTTCGTAATACGAATCTTGTATCGAGGATGTGTATAATTATCTTGTTCGTAATGGGACTTTTAGAGTCAAACTATCTTAATCCGTATATGATGCTATTGACGATTATTCCTTGTGCAGATTATCATTTCACTAGAAATAGGCTAAGAGTCTAAATATGAAAATACTTTATTATTCTCGTACGTGCTTTGGTGATTGTGATTTTCCACTGATAAAAGCACTTATAGCACAAGGTCATGATGTGACTGTGTTATATTCTATGACCCCCCGCTCTTTAAAATCTACAGTGTTCAATATTAATCAGATTATTCCTAAAAGAGGCATATTCCCGTTAACAGCTTATTCTGAGCTGAAAATATTTTCTTCTTATGTCCCTATTGAGAATATTTACATAGCAAACGACCCAGTAGGCCGCTTTGGTTGGAGTAGTTTTATGGTAGCAATGAATGTTTTGTCCTTTTTTAAAAAGGGTAACTATGATATAATTCAATATATTGAAACACCATCATTATTCCATTTTGTGCCATTGTGGTTCTTTAGAAATAAATTAGTCGTTACAATTCATGACGGAAAGCCTCATACAGGGGAAGGTGATAGGAAAGAGGATATTCGTCGTTCGATTATAAAGTGGTATGTCAAGAAGTTTATTGTTCTCAATAAAGCCGAAGTGGATGTATTCTCAAAAGGATACAATGTGCCTAAAGATAGAATATTCACATCGCATTTAGGATATTATGATATGCTTCGTATGTATGGAGATGTAAATAAGAAAAAGGAGAATTATGTACTTTTCTTTGGACGTATTTCTCCATATAAGGGGGTAGAATATCTTTTTCGGGCGATGGAGAGGGTGCATAAAGTCCATCCTAATGTAAAAGTCATTGTTGCAGGTAGTGGAGAAATGTATTTCGATGCTTCAGAGTATGAGAAATATGATTATGTAAAGATTCTTAATCGATTTATAGAGCTTGATGAACTTTCTGATCTAATCCGTGGTGCATTATTTACAGTGTGTCCTTATACTGATGCAACACAGAGTGGAGTAGTATATTCATCATTTGCCCTGAATACTCCTGTAATTGCTACCAATGTAGGTGGGTTACCTGAGATGATTGATGATGGTAAGACAGGAATAATTGTTCCTCCTAAGGATGTAGATGCTCTTGCCAATGCAATACAATCATATCTTGATAATCCTGTTTTTCTTCAGCAGATGAGTGAGAATATAGCTGAGAGTGCAAGATTAGGAAAAGGTTCATGGAATGTAATTGCTAAAGAATATGTTGAAATATATAATAAATAGAGTCAGATGAAGAATAAAGTTTTGGTAATTGGTGCAGACCACCATAATACTCTTGGTATAGTTGAGAGTCTCGGCCAAAAAGGGCTCAATTCTTATGTGCTTATAGTTGGCGAAAATATAAACAGCTTTGTACTTAAAAGTAGGTACGTAATAGAAGGTTGGGTATGCTCATCACCAGAACAAGTGGTTGATGAAATGCTAAAACATTTTTCTGATACAAAAAACAAGGTGATAGTGTATTCATCGTATGATAACGTATCTTCTGTGCTTGATTCTTCTGTTCAACGGCTAAGTCCCTTTTTTATACTTCCAGTAACAAATATGCCAGGAAGTTTGGAACGTAAAATGAGTAAAGAATATATGTCTGATCTTGCAAGAGAGGTTGGGCTTGATGTTCCTCGTACGTGGATGGTATCTGATAGGAAAGTGCCTGCAGATATTGAGTTTCCATGTATAACCAAGGCTATTTCAAGTGTGGAGGGAAGCAAAAAAAATATTAAAATTTGTAAGAAAAGAGAAGAATTGGAGGAATTTTTAGCGAATTCTGAGCATTGTCCGATTATACAGATTCAAAAGTTTATAATAAAGGATTTTGAATTTCAGTTTTTAGGTTGCTCAATGGATAATGGAAAACATATAATTATCTCAGGGCGTACACATATTGATCGTCCTAACGGAATAGATAATACTTTCTTTTTGAAATTTGATCAGGTTGAACCGGAGTTCTTAGATACACTTAGTAAGGCTAAAGAGTTTATTAAAAGGGTTGGTTATTCAGGAACCTTCAGCATTGAGTTTTTGAAAGAAAAGTCAACGGGTAAGAACTATTTTACAGAAACAAATTTCAGAAATGATGGAAATGCAATTTGTCAAACATCGGCTGGTATGAATATTCCATATATTTACTATTTGTATTATTCTGGAGGTGATTGGCAAAAAGAGTTGTCGGTGTCCACTGTTAGTACTACTTATTTAATGCCGGAAATATATTATTTTAAGTGCATGCTGAAACGTGAGTTCTCATTGAAAGAGTGGTGGCGAAATTATCGACGTACAACATGCTTTATTACCTACTTTAAAGAAGACCAAAAGCCATTTTGGCATAGTTTATTTAGAGAACTCAAAACAACACTTAGGAATCGATTGTAAATTCTATTATTTATGAATGCATTGCGGAAATTGTATAAAGAGCTGACTTCTCTTCATTGGGAAATCGGTTTCTTGGATAATACTTTTGAAGGTATTGTTAGAGGTGATAAACTTAAACTAACTCTTGTAACTCATAATTTCCCCAATTCTTGGTTTGCCGATCCGTTTATTCTTGATGTAACTGATGATACTATCATAGTATTGGTGGAGGAAGTGACAAAGAAGATTTCTAAGGGAAGAATCTCGAAGTTAGTGATTGACAGGAGGAACAATTACGTTATAGAGAAGAAAGTGATATTGGAACGTCCAGGACATCTGAGTTTTCCTATTATATATCGTAAAGATGATAAAATATATGTTTATCCAGAAAACAGTGAAGATGGTGTACTTAATATCTACGAGTATAATCCTATAAATGACGACATGACATTGATTCATGAATTGTCTGACAAACCATTAACAGATGCTGTATTTACAGATTTGTTTGGGAAACCTCAATTATTTACAACACAAGCCGAGTATGCAAATGGCTTTCAGCTTGACCAATATGAGTGGAGTGACACGAAGCAACAGTTTGTATATGTGACGAGTAGCATTTTTCCAGAGCGTATTGCCCGAATGGCTGGATATTTTTTCAAAGTTAATGGAAAGGTGTATCGTCCTGCACAAGAGAGTAATACTAATTATGGTCATGCTATCTCTTTGCAAGAAACCTCTTTTGTTGATGGAAAATGGGTCTTTAGGGAAGTTAGAAGAATGACATCACCTCATTTCGAATTGAGTCAGTCATTTCATACTTTGAATTCTTACAAAGGAGTGATTGTTGTTGACGTACTTGGTAAACGTTATCCGTTAGCGAGTAAAATGGTGAATGTGGCTGCTGTTTTAGCGAAGAGGATTTTAAAAAACTAAATTGCTATGAAATTTGAACACTATAAAACTAGAAACGGGAGCGAAATAGATATTCCTATTCCCACAAGTTACAGAGACTGTCTTGAACTCCTGAAAAGTGATTATTTTAGGATTTATGGACGAGTCGATAGTCTTGGGGTAATATGGTTAAAGTCATTTCGTGATAGGGCACTTAAACATTTGTTTTGGTTGAGATTTGCAAGTTATCGTGGCTGTTTCTATCCTATATGTAAATTGCGTCATGAACATTATAAACTTAAGTATGATTGTCGTGTTCATGCCGGATCTAAGATCGGCTATGGTTTGTATTTAGGGCATGCAATGAGCATGTGTGTTAGTATTAGGTGTATTATTGGAAATAATGTTAATTTGTCTCAGATGAGTAATATAGGTACAAATGAGGGTAATCAAGCAATTATTGGCAATAATGTATATATAGGTCCTATGACTTGTTTGATAGAAGGTGTACATATTGGCGAGAACTCATTGATTGGTGCAGGTTCAATAGTAACGAAAGATGTTTATTCGAATAGTACTGCCGTAGGAAATCCTTGTAGAGTAATTGGAGAGAATAAACATCCTGAGTACATTCAAAATCGATGGTTGATTAAAAGATAAAAAATGGGGGTATAAAGACGCATTTACCTTTTTGATTGTTGAAATATTTTAACTGTTATTGCTGTGATATATATAGGTAATGTCACTATTTATGAGTATGTGAATATTGGAACAAACAGCAGCAAATCAGCAATCATTGGAGATTATGCAATCATAAATTCTCGTGTGTGTATTGTAGAGCCAGTAAATATTGGAACTGATGCGGTGATTGTGGCAGGATCTGTGGTTACCAAAGATATTGAGCTTTTTGTGATTGTCGGGGGTAGTCCTGCAAAGAAAATAGAAACAAAGTAATAATGAAAATAGTAGAACTCATAACATTCTTAGCCGGTGGAGGTGCAGAACGCTTTGTTGTCGATTTAAGTAATCAGTTAGCTAAAGAAAACGAAACATATCTTGTTACTATTCTGGATGATAAGAAGGAAACGGAAGTTAGGAATTTTTTTAGATCGGAGATTTCTGATAGTGTACATTATGTGAATTTAGGGCTTCCGAATGGCCTCAAGTTGTCTAGTCAGTGGAGGGTATATACTGCTCTCAAAGCATTCAATCCTGATGTGATTCATGTACATATGATTCCTACCCTTAAATATAGTGCATTGGCTATAGGATTGCTTTCTTTTTCGAAGAAAGTGTATTTTTCCGTACATAGTGATTTGCATAATGGTTACGATAAGGGACTGCTGAGGTTGTATTGCAATATTTTGGGAAGATTGGGCCGTTTTAAATTGTCTTGTCTCTCAGAAAAGAACTATGCTGATTTTAAGGCATTTTATTCGCGCACCCCTATACGTTGTATAACTAATGGACGAGCTCCAATAGTTTCTACAGATTTATTTGGAGCGGTAAGCAATGAGATGAATCTGCTTAAAAACAACGCTTCCTCCCTCTTACTGATTCATGTTGCGAGATGTCATCCGGTAAAAAATCAGAAGCTTCTGATTGAATCAGTGAACATACTGGTACAAGAGGGTTACAACATTGATCTGATTGTCGTGGGTGCAGGATTTAATACTCCGGAAGGACAGTCGATAGTATCAATGGCGTGTAATAGGATCCACTTTGTCGGGCCTCGAAAAAATGTGGCTGATTATATGCTAAATACCGGTATTTTTTGCCTATCCTCAAATTTTGAAGGAATGCCAATCACACTTCTTGAAGCAAGTCTTGCGGGACTTCCAGTTGTGAGTACTCCGGTGTGCGGAGCTGTGGATTTGATTAAAGATGGTGTAAATGGCTTTCTCAGTAAATCTCATAGTTTGGAAGATTACAAGAATGCTTTAATAAAAGCCATTGATAATTATGATTCAATTAAGGAAAATGCAATGAGCATGAAGGACAATAGTCCTTATACAATTGCTGAGTGTGCAAGAAAATATGTGGAATACTTTAATGAATAAACAGTATGTCTGAATCAAGGATATTTGAGAAAGTTCTGTTTGTGGGAATGGATTACAAAATCCCCAAAGGAGGTATTGCTAGTGTACTCAATACTTATTCTACTTTTATTCATCCTTTCAAGTTTGTCAGGACTGCTGCAGGTGAATTGAACAATGTGCAGAAAGTATGGTATGCTGTCAGTGGATATTTGTTGCTCATTTGGAAACTTTTCACTGATCGAAAAATTGAGATTGTACATATTCATTCTGCTTCCGGTACTAGCTTTTGGCGAAAGACCTGTGCAATAAAGATTGCAAAGATGATGGGGAAAAAAGTAGTTTTTCATTGTCACGGAGGTGGCTTTAAAGAATTCAGACTCTCGAATATTAAAAAAGTGGATGCTATCTTAGCAAAAGTAGATTGTGTCGTGTGCCTTTCCGGTGAATGGAATAATTATTTCCAGAGTATCGGATGTAGGCATATTGTGACTATCAAAAATGTGATAAGAGAACCAAATATTGAGAATGTTGAAAAGAATGGAGTTGTACATTTTCTATTCCTTGGACTAATTTGTGATAACAAAGGTATTTTCAATGTTTTGAAGGCGATAGGAGATCATAAGCAGGAACTTCAAAATAGGATAGTTTTGCATATAGGGGGGAACGGGGAGACAGATAGACTTCTTTCAATTATCAAAGAGCTGGGAATAGAAACATTAGTAAGATTTGAGGGGTGGGTTGATAAAGAGAAGAAACAATATTTATTGAATTTGGCGGATGTTTACATTCTTCCTTCATTTATTGAAGGTGTGCCTATTTCCATTCTTGAGGCTGAATCATATCATAAACCTGTCATAACCACTAATGTAGGAGGGATTCCTTCTATTGTGCAAGATCGTGTGAGTGGGGTGTTTGTCACTCCCGGAAATGATAAAGAGATATATCTGGCTATGAAAATGATGGCTGAAAGTGAAGAGCTTAGGCAGAAGTATGGTGAAGCTAGTTACAGAATAAGTCGGGACTATCAGCCTGAGGCTATAAAAAAAGAATTAATAGGGTGCTATGATAAAATTTTAAAAACGAGTAGTATAAGATAGGATGAGTTGCGCTAATCTCTTGATTGGATGTACAACAGATTTACGATTATAGTATAAAGACTGTCATTACAAAAGACTTATTGAAAGATATCAATATTTTATAATATACTGTTATGAAGAAGAAAGTCATTCTTGCAGTTGTAGCTTTGTTTTGTAAACTTCATTTGTTGAAGCCTATACAAGTGGCTCGGTTGAAGTACTTCTACAAGTTTCATAAGATGCCGAATTATGAGCATCCTACCGATATTAACGAAAAGATTAATTGGAACAAGTTTTATGGTGATACTAGCCGATGGGCTGACTTAGCTGATAAATATAAGGTTAGAGAATATGTGCAGTCTTTAGGACTTGGAGATACACTGGTAAAACTTTATGGTCGATGGGACAAGGCAAGTGATATAGATTGGGACAGGCTTCCCAATCAGTTCGTCTTAAAAGTGAATAACGGTTGTGGTGATATTCTTATATGTCGTGATAAAGATAAGCTTGATAAGGCTACTGTTATAGATACTTATGATAGACTTGTATCAATTAAATATGGTGATGTTACGGGTGAACCTCATTATGCCAGAATTCAGCCTTGTGTCATAGCAGAGGAGCTTCTTGATATTAATAAACAGTCTATCAATACCTCTTCGCTAATTGATTATAAGGTTTGGTGTCTCAATGGTAAACCATATTGTATATGGTGTGCTTGGAACAGAGGAAAGGAAGGGGCTGATACCGGAGTCTATGATTTGGATTGGAATTATCATCCGGAGTGGTCCGTATTTACGGAGCATTACAGACAAGGTAAAGAAATTCTTCCTAAACCAAAGTGTTTTGAACGTATGCTTGAAGTTGCATCTAAGTTATCTGAAGAGTTCCCTATACTTCGTGTTGACCTATACGAAGTAAATGAAAAAATATATTTTGGAGAACTTACTTTTACTTCACTCGGCGGATTTATGGATTATCTTACTTCAGAAATTCTTTTGGATATGGGAAGCAAAGTCAGAATAAATGAAATATCAGAAGAATATGTACATGTTAAGTGTTGAGAGTGTATTGAAAATCAAACATACACAATGTTTTTAGGTAGATATATAGATATGTTTTTTATAGGGAAAAAAATCAGACGAAATAGTTTATTGATGCAACAGGTATTTACATTTTTGCTTTTTGCAATAGTGTTGTTGTGTCTGTTTCCTTTGTATGCTATACAAAAGGGGGTAAAGCCATATTCAGATAATAAAGAAGTAAATAGGTATATTAAGGAGGTCTACGTAAGGAATGTTCCGGAAAATTTTGATTCGCAAAAAATAACAATTTGTTTTGGACTAAAGTCTAAGAAAACTGGACGTTATTATAATTATATCAGAATAGGTGATGAAAGCAAGGGACCTTCAGGCTATGTGGAAATTTTATCTCATCTTTACGATACTTATCAGGAGGCAATATCGGCTTCCAAAACTTATAAAGGTATTATTGAAAGCAAGGTTGGACTGTTAAAGTGTGATTTTTCTCAAGTACCTGACGCTTATTCAAAGTCGTTTGTTTGTAATTATTATGATATCACAAATATTGATAATTCTCCTGATATAAAGCAATATATGCGGAAGAATAGAATGCTGATTGAGACGACAAAAGTTAAAACTAAGGCTTTGAAGAAAGCTATCAATGGTAAAAATACATATCAGTGTGAAGATCAGTTTGCGGATTTGTCAGAAGTGGTTATATATCGGAATGGTAGAAGAGTGAAGCCCGAGAATTATACTCTTTTCAAACAAGGGAAAGTGCAATTTAATGATTGCGAAAAAGTAGTACAAGGACAAGTGTTTTTTGAGTATGACCGTAATGTAAAGCATTATAAGCCATATTCCAATGACTTGTCTTGTGACGTTTCGGAATTTCAAGATGTCCATAATGGTGCTGAAGGGATGATGTATTCGTTTGTACCAGACCCAACAGGGGAAAAACGCAATGTGTTGATGATAAACTGCAAAAGTTTACTCAAAGAAGCCTCAAATATGAGACAGCAGTTTTCTTTGGCAAAGTATCCGTTAACTTATTTCAAAGATAGAATCAAGTTCTTTCTACCCGAAGATATGAAAGAAGCTATGTTGTCATACCCAAAAGCTATTACATGGTTTAGTATTCAAGGGTCATGGTGTAATTTTGGCTCATCTACAGGTCAGAAAACAGATATGTATTCTGGTTCTGCCAATTCTTTCGGGATATCAAAACCTGCTCCTGATTCAAAAGAACTCTATTTCCATTTACTTTGTCGGAGGAGACACTGTGATGTCAATATTGGTCTTGAGAACTATGATGACTTGAATGACGAACTTTCATCTTTTCTAGTGAAGGCCGGTGAATGGATTACAATTGAACGAGAGTGGAAAGTGGGTAATCCGGGAATATGTAATCATACTATTATTGATTCCGAAGGTAGGCATGAGTTTTATGTAAATGCATATAATAGTGTATGTGATCCTGAGAATGAGCCGGAACGTTATGCAGACAGATACGCAGGAACAAATCCGTACAACGTCTGCTTTCCTTTTATTTGTAAATTATATACGAGTAAAGAATTGGCACAATATTGCATTGATATGATAGGGAGCTGTTATTTATATTATAAGGATTATGAATTGATAGAGGCTGAGAATGTGAATGCATTAAATAAAGAATAGATAAATGGTGACATATGGTAAAATTGAATAATATAGTAATTTTTGCCTGTAATGAAGGAGGGCATTTTGCTCAGCTGATGGCTTTGAAAGAGCTCTTTAGCAAGTACGATTCTGTTATACTCACCGATAATAAACGCGCAAATAAAGGAATACCGTCACTTAAAGATGTAAAAGCGATTGAGTTTGCGATGGCGTTTGCGGATAAACGTGATGAACTTACTAAGGATAAAGATCGTAAATTGACTCATGCGAGTTATCTGTCTGCCTATTGGAAGCTCTTCAAGCAGTGTCATGCGATATGGAAGAAGTATCGTCCGAAAGTGATTATCTCTACAGGAAGTAATATTGCAGTGCCACTTTGTTTTATTGCGAAGTTTTATGGTTCCCATTTTGTGTACATTGAGACTCGCGCCAAAGTGTATAACAAAACTATTTCAGGTAAGATCGTAGAACGCTTTGCAGACAAGGTTATAGTCCAGTGGCCCGAAATGGTTGATGTTTATAAGGGACATGCAGAGTATTATGGAACCTTAGTATAGGAGGACAAGAATATGATTTTTGTAACAGTAGGAACACAGCCTAATGGTTTTCTTCGTTGTTTACAGGAAGTAGAGATGCTTATTGGGAAATATGGAATTACGGAAGAAATTGTAGCGCAGATCGGAAATACCGACTTCGAGACCAATAAGTTTACAACCATACGCTTTACCGGTGAAAATGAGTTCAAGAAATATATCAAGAATGCTTCTGTTGTGATTTCTCATGCTGGTAGTGGTGCTCTTTTTAACAGTATTAAAGCAGGCAAAAAAGTGATAGCCATGGCTCGTCTGCATGAATTCAATGAAATGGCCGATAATCATCAAATAGAACTCGTTAAGAAACTTAGCGATGGCGGATATATTATTGACGGAACTTATTCTCTTGTAGAAGCATGGCCAAAACTTGAGGGTTTTGTTCCCAGAAATAATGACTTCAAATGCGAGATAGTGCCAGTATTGGACAGGTGGATTTCTGCGTGGATGGAGCAAGAAGGACGACGGATAAGTAATTTATAGCGAGGAAACCAATGAGGTGGTTATTTTTTGCATAAGAATAAGAATTTAATTCAGTTCTATTTAGGAGTATAGGATATCAGTACTGGAAGAAATAATAGAATAACATAAAATAATTTATCAAATGAATATCCTCATTACCGGAGTCCACGGTTTCGTCGGCTCAAATTTAGTGAAAGCGCTTTCGCCTGAGAATACAATATATGGTCTGGACATTGTGGCTCCAGAGAAGGACGGTATAGTAAAGACTTTCTCATGGAATGATCTGGGTGGCATTGATTTGCCGCAGATTGATGCTGTTATCCATCTTGCTGGTAAGGCACATGACACTCGGAACAAGAGTGCGGCGGATGTGTATTTCAAGGTAAATACAGGTCTTACTCAGCGTATTTTTGATTGGTTTCTTGCCAATGAATCTGCAAAGAAGTTTATATTTTTCTCTACCGTAAAGAGTGCTTCTGACAAAGTGGAAGGCAAATGCCTTACAGAAGAATGCGTTCCCACTCCCGTAGGTCCTTATGGAGAGAGTAAAATTAAAGCGGAGGATTATATAATCGGGCATTTCGCACCTGAAGCTCTCAAACGTCCTTATCACAATTTTGATGATGGTGACTCTCTTGTAAAAGGGAAGAATGTGTACATTATACGCCCTTGTATGATTCACGGTCCTGGAAACAAGGGTAACCTCAATCTTCTTTATGGAGTAGTGAGCAAGGGGATTCCATGGCCTCTTGGTGCTTTTGAGAATCGCCGTTCGTTTACCAGTATTGGAAATCTTTGTGTAGTAATTGACGGATTTTTAACTAAGAATGTACCTTCGGGCATTTACCATATGGGAGACGATGAAGCTCTTTCAACTAATGAACTCATTCAGGTTATTTGTGAGGCTCTTGGTAAGAAAACTCATATATGGTGCATTCCGAAAGGTCTGATGAACGGAGTTGCAAAAGTGGGTGGGTGGTTTCATCTTCCGCTCAATCCTCTTCGGATGCAGAAGCTCACAGAAAACTATGTAGTGAGTAATGCCAAGATCAAGGCTGCTCTTGGCATTACGCGGATGCCGGTAAGAGCGAAGGATGGATTGATGGACACTATTAGAAGTTTTAAGCAGTAGAATGATTATGAATGCATACTTGACTTACGGAATTATTTTTGTGATTCTATTGGCATTAGAGTTATGCTATTTCAAGGTGGCTGACCACTTTAACATTATCGACAAACCCAACGAACGCTCATCGCACTCTACGATTGTATTGCGTGGCGGAGGTATAATCTTTTTAATTGGTATCTGGATTTGGAGCGCTTTCTTCGGATTTCAATATCCCTGGTTTCTAGTCGGCTTGACACTTGTAGCAGGCATTAGCTTTGTAGATGACATCCATTCATTACCGGACTCTGTAAGATTGGTTGCTCAGTTTGCAGCTGCCGCAATGGCATTCTATCAGCTCGGCATATTGCATTGGTCAATGTGGTGGATAATATTACTGGCACTAATAGTCTATGTCGGTGCCACGAATGTGATAAACTTCATGGATGGAATCAATGGTATCACAGCAGGCTACTCTTTGGCTGTATTGATACCGTTGGCACTGGTGAATATAAATGGTGTTTTTGTAGAACAGAGTTTGATCATATCAACGATTCTTGCTTCATTGGTGTTCTGTATTTTTAATTTCCGTCCGAAGGGTAAAGCGAAATGCTTTGCAGGGGATGTCGGCTCTATCGGCATTGCTTTTATCATACTGTTTCTGTTAGGTAATGTGATGATCGAGACAACGGATATTACTTGGCTGATATTCCTGTTGGTATATGGTGTGGATGGCTGTCTGACTATTGTACATCGTATTATGTTGCACGAGAACTTGGGCGAGGCACATCGTAAGCATGCTTATCAGATTATGGCTAATGAGTTGAAAGTGGGGCATGTAAAAGTTTCATTACTGTATACGGTTATGCAGTTAGTGATTTCTCTAGGATTTATCTATCTTTGTCCCGATACGATGTTTGCTCATTGGTTATATCTGGTGGGTGTATCAGTTGTATTGGCTATTGCTTACATATTGTTCATGAAAAAATACTATCGTTTACATGAAGAATATCTCATATCATTGAAACAATAACGATTATGGAATTTGATAAAGAATTTTTAGATAAGTTATTTGAGCAAGCTATGGAGAATCCACGTTTGCGTCAGAACTTCGACCTACGCACTTCACCTGCTGATACCAGTCAACGTATGCTAAACGCATTGTTGCCGGAAACTAAGGTGCCCATCCATCGACATGAAGATACTACCGAAACAGTAATCTGCCTGTGTGGTAAGTTGGACGAAGTTATTTATGAGGAAGTAGTTTCGTATGAGAAGGATACGGACGATTTTCAGAAGGGGGTGAGTGTACAAAATGTAGCTCGTAAGGTTGAGTATCGGGAAGTACAGCGTATCCATCTCAATCCTACAGAAGCCAAGTATGGTTGTCAGATACCTAAGGGTGCATGGCATACTGTAGAAGTGATTGAACCATCTGTCATCTTTGAGGCTAAAGATGGAGCTTATACTCGTTGAACGATGAAAAACAATGAATAAGAAGTACTGAAAGTGCTTTTTAATACGCTATGTTATAATTGAACATTTACAGTGAGATGAAAAAATGTAGGTCCCTAGATTCATGTGACAAACATGAATCCCTGCATTTCCAAAAAATACCAACTGTCTGTGAAGATCGTTGGTATTTTTTTTATACAATAAGGCTGTGGTGGAAATCTATAAGAAGCTACTTTTGACAAGAAATTACTTGAGAATACTCTTTCACCGCATCAAAGCACGGACATCCTTTCATTGGATTCAAGTCCCGGTGTCCCACAATCAACGCTTTCGGAAACTGTCTTTTCAACTCCCTCAACAAAGCGAGCAAAGCTCCTTTTTGCTCTAATGTACGCGTATCTTTCGGTTTCCCGTTCGCATCCAGCCCTCCCTCATAACAAACACCAACCGAATGGGCATTATGATTACGGCAGTGTGCCCCGACCTTTTCTAACGCACGTCCCCGGTGGATCTCCCCATTACGAGTAATGTAAAAATGATAGCCAATATCACGGAAACCACGGTGCAAGATATGATCCTGTCGGCAAGCCTCCGCCGAAAGGGACTTTCCTTCCGGCGTGGCACTGCAATGAATGATAATTAATGTAATAGTCCGCATGGAGTTACATGCAACTTTGTATTCCGAACACACCTCCGATGGCGGTGGCTACAGTGATAACGATTTTGAGAACTAAGCTCCATACAGAGCGGGGAGATGATGATTTACTCATAATAACAGGTTTTAAATAAATTAATAATAGTTTTCTTTTACCACAGATCTACACAGACTCACACAGATAAATAATCGACTACTTTAGCAACTACCAATTCAATATAATCTGTGGAAATCCGTGTCCTCCGTGGTGGATCTTTTAAGCAGCCGGGTCGGGCGCTTCGCCGCCTCCGTCCGGTTTCGGGTCAGGGGTGTCACCCGAATCAGAACCTCCTCCGGCAGTTGTCGGTTTCTGATATTCCGCCTGCTGCTTCAACTGGCTGTCGAGTTTCAGATTATTGGTCGACAGATTACCGGTGGCACGGGCTTTCAAACGCATGCCGCTAATATTCTTCTCCAACGAAAACTCTTCCAGCGCATCGGCTGCCTTACTGCGAATACCCACACCAAAAATGGCAAGATCATCAATTTTCACACACTTGCCGTCTAGCAACAATTCCTTGATGCAATCCACCATATCCGAAAGCACACCTTTGATGACACCACCGGAATACGGTGAATTGTGCTTCGACATGTGTTCGGCAAGCTTTGCCAAATCAAACGTCTCGTCGCTTACTGCACGGGCGAACCACTTACCCGCATTCAAGCCTTTCTTCTGCTGGTTCTGATAAATTTTGTAACGAATCATAAAACAATAAATTAAAGGGTTAAACATATTGTCCGGGGATTCTTTTCCCTTTCGACGATACAAAAATACTACTCCGGATCTCCCGGAAATCAGCTGTGCACGGTTGTGTCTGGTAGCGGTCGGTTATTTGTCATTATAGTCGGTTATTCAATGGAAAAACGTTGGTTATATAGCCGTTTTTTGTTATTTTTGTAACAGTAAATCAGAAATATATCCATCATGAGTGAATTTAAAATACGTGCTTACGGGCGCATGGAACTGGCGCAACTCTATTCTCCACAACTAACTGACATTGCTGCCTATCGAAAGATGAAGAAATGGATCTCCTTGTGTCCCGGACTTCTGCAACGCCTGTACGACTTAGGCTACGAATCAAAGCGACGCTCATTCACACCATTGGAGGTGAGAGTGATTGTGGATGCTTTGGGAGAGCCTTAAATAAAGCGTCGCTTTATGGTGTCTAAAGCACCGCTTTACGATGTCTAAAGCTTAGCTTTACACCTCCTAAAGCGATGCTTTATGCAGGACAAACGATTGTTTCAGTCAAAACGGATGTGGTAATTGAAATGACTACTGCATCCGTAAGTAAAACGGGTACAGTAGGTACACTTTTTCCGGTTCACTCATACACACATGCACGCGCATACAACCCTTTACCGTCCATACTGACTAATATTCCGCGCTTGGTGAGCCGTTTCAACCAAGTGAGGGCTGTGTTTTCCTTAATTCCCATGGCAACTGCTTCTTCCAATAACTGTGTACGAGTAAATTCATCACCCAGTTTCTGGAAGAGATAATCACGATCGGCATTAGGACGATGGCTGACTTCTGTACTGGGGAGGAACGATAGAATATGCGTGGCATGGCAGTAGAGAGGTTCCGCAAGACTAAGCACAGCATGAAAGTCTTCCTGTGAAATGGATACATCCCAACGAGTGATGATGTCATCTTTGCGGTTGTCCGCAGGAATCTCCTTGTCCGGTGTGAAAGGAGAGGTGGGAGAAGTCTTGAAGTCGTAGGGCTGCGGGCTTTCGAGGGCACGCAATACAGCTACTTCCGACATGATTCTGCATAGATTGACGGCCAGACGTGCCACAAAACTATACATTTCCCTTCCATTAGCTACACTGGAGCGCTCAAACAAGTCGGAAAAGACGGTGTCGATTTCTTCTTTTTGTTCATCCGTAAGTTGCAGAGTATGAATGCCGTGTGTTTTTATCACGCTCAACTTTTCTTTCCATTCCAGTCCCATAGCGGTGAATATCTCCTCCCAATCTATCTCGTTGTCCATAAATTGGCTGATCCATTTACTGATTCCGCACATGTAATAATATAATTGGCGGGAGTATGATCCGTCTTCTGCTGTCGGAATGAAAGTTTGCACCTGCGACGGCGTACCCGAAATCAGGACGGAAAGATAGCTTTTCTTCACTTCCCGGTATTCCTGGTCGGTGCGGCGGTTGTAGGACAAGCGGTCGTGGTCGAACGCTTTGCGCAGGGTGTCGCTCCAATGACCGTGGTCCGATCCGATGGCGGTGGAAAGAGTGTCCGCTTCCGCTTCGCAGATAAGTCCGGTTCCGTCGGAGTCCATGATGTTTTGCAGGATACCCGTACCGGTGTTGTTGCCCGAAATGAGGAACATCCTGTTAGGGGGCATTTGTGGGGCCTCCTTTTTGGTTCGTTCTTTCCCCATTGCATCATACTCGGCTTTCTCTTTTTTGTATGCTTTCATCTGTATGGTCACTTCTTTGCGGATCTCGTCGTGGATAGGTTCTACGAGTAAGCGGATGTAGGAAAGGATACCTTTGCCGGAAGCCGAAGGAGCCACTACGAAACATTGGAGGCTGGGGTGATGGTATTTGCCGCCATATAGGCATCGCACGTGGCGCGACATACAGGCACCCAGGGCAGTGAGCGCTCCCAATAACATGATGTCGTGTTGTATTGGGCTGCTCCCGGCTTTTATGATACGTTGCAAGAATTCCGGCCAGTCGTTTTTCGGAAAAGTGGGTAATTGATGTTGCGGTTCACTGCCCGGTAATAGTTCTTCTTCCCCTTCTTTATCATCGGAGATATTGTCATTTCCCACCTTATTATACGCGCCCGTGTGTGTGGGAAATTTGCGTGCTGTACCTGCTGTACCTTTTGTACCTGTGGGATGTTTGGGCATTTCTTCTATGCAGATGCTTACTCCCGTCGCTTCGGCCAGGTGGAAAGCGGTGCCCAAGTGCACTTCTCCACGTTGGGTGTGGAGTGCGTTGGAGAATACCCGTTCGGCATGTTCGCGCTGATATTTGGGAGACACCCGGCACAGGCGATGAAAAAAGTCACGTCCTGCTTCACCGCAATCCGTTGCGATGGCGAATGACAATTGTACGTATTCAAGATAGGTGGGAGCAATGTCCGCTCCTGCCGCTTCGACTGCTTCGGTGAGACGGCATAAAGATTCAATATCGGTCATTTGGATTTATGATTTTTGATTTATAATTTATTCGTTGGTGGTTCTGAACAATGCTTCCGGGTCGTAACTAAGGAAACAGGATCTCACGAGATCTTTGCCGGAGAAATCGACTTTGGATTTTGTTTTGGAAGAAACTGCTGTTATCGTATTGTATGCCGTCTCTACGTACCGCATCGCCCAACTCATGTTTTCTGTGATATTTTTGGTATCATTTATCGTGGAGGAATAATGGCAGGGAACAAATGCTTTTACACCCAGTCCGCTGGGACTGATAAAGGTGAGTACAGGTTGTAGGAGAGGATCGTCATAGAGCATACGTCGCATTTCCACTGCTTCCTGATAAGAGTGGAGATCGTCCACATCGACTATCACCAAGTGAGACGGGGAGACAAAATCCTTGCTGCTACGGCGCGTGAATGTGCCGCAGGGGGTCACATACGGTAGTAATGACGCTTTGGCGGCTCGTAAATCTTTGGAGTTGCGCACTTGTTCGGTCAGGGCTTTGAGGTTCTCGTTGCAAGTAATCATTTGGAAAACTTGTTCGATGGAGACTTCGCAGAAGGGGATAAGTGTGGGAGGAGCCATCAGTCGGCCTTGTTTGTCTTTGATAGGAGCGATAGGTGGCATAAAATAGGACATTCTGTAATTGTTGGACATAATTTTTTGTTGTAATGAATTAAAAACTTTACTTTTGTGGAAAATACATAAATATGTTTCAAAACACGGCGTAAAATTAGTAAATGCAAAATAGACATCGTCCCGACATGTTGGGATGAAAGTGGAGATTATTAATCAATATAGTTTAATTTTAACAATAAAAAGGAATGGAAAACGAAGTCGGTTGTTACCTGATTTTAGGAGCATACACTGAAAAGTTGCGAAAGCGTGCGGATTTGAAAAATGGAGAAATATGTAAGAAAGTACACATCGGCCACTCTACTTTTAATGATTTAAAAAAGGGGCAAAACGCCCATTGAGTGATTACGTAAAAGTGGTGGAGTGCTGTCTGGATGCCTTCAATGAAGAGGAAGCCGGAGCTATCTGGGATGAATGGAGGAGAATGTATTTTCAGTACAGGAGAAGAAAAGAGGAGGAGAGAGGAGAACGGTGAAAAAACAGATAAAGTAAAAGTGGCAGGCGGGAAAAAGTTTCCCGCCTGCGGTCTTTATGAATGGATTTTTTGTTTAGGATGTCTATTTGCTATTCTCGAAAAATATCAAATGGTAGGCATATCTTTTCCGTGTGCGATAACGAAAACACAAAAAATAACAATTTATTAGGTAGAAAAAGTTGGGGGAATGCTTCGTAGTTCATAAATAATGATTAAATTTGCCGCGATTTGTAATGTTGAGTTTGCAAAATGACGAATAATACTATAAAGCATCTGGGTATTGTGGAAAACATACAGGGTTCTCATCTGTCGGTGAGGATTGTTCAGACATCGGCTTGTGCGGCTTGTAGCGCAAAGGGACACTGTTCCTCAGCAGATAGCAAGGACAAAATCATAGATGTTATCGATACGGCGGCCTCTTCCTACCGGGTAGGAGAGAAAGTCATGGTGATTGGCGAAACGTCGATGGGCATGATGGCGGTGGTATTGGCTTTTATAATTCCTTTCATACTTCTGATATTTTCACTATTCCTTTTTATGGCGTTGATGGAGAATGAACTGTATTCCGCTCTTCTTTCTCTGGCTATACTTATACCCTATTATTTCATTCTCTGGCTCAACAAAACACGACTGAAACAAAAATTTTCATTTACTATAAAACCAATAAATAACTAAAACATTATGAATTTGATTCTGATTGCAGTGATTTCATTGGGAGCTATAGCGCTCGTGCTGGCCGCTATTCTGTATGTGGCTTCCAAGAAATTTGCCGTGTATGAAGACCCGCGGATTGCCCAAGTGGGGGAAGTGCTTCCCCAGGCTAATTGCGGTGGATGTGGCTACCCCGGTTGTAGCGGATTTGCCGACGCTTGTGTCAAAGCCGGTTCACTGGAAGGTAAGTTCTGCCCTGTAGGCGGACAGCCTGTCATGGCAAAAGTTGCTGATATTCTCGGACTGGCAGCCGGTGAGGCTGAACCGATGGTAGCAGTGGTGAGATGTAACGGAACCTGTGCCAACCGCCCTCGCATCAACCAGTACGATGGTGCCAAGAGCTGCGCTATTGCCGCTTCACTGTATGGTGGTGAGACAGGATGCAGTTACGGTTGTCTGGGATGTGGTGACTGTGTGGCGGCTTGTCAGTTTGACGCCATCCACATGAATCCCGAAACGGGTCTGCCGGAAGTGGACGAGACTAAATGTACGGCTTGCGGTGCTTGTGTGAAGGCCTGTCCGAAAGCGATTATCGAGATTCGCCCGCAGGGTAAGAAGTCGCGTCGCGTGTACGTCTCTTGCGTGAACAAAGACAAAGGCGCTGTTGCCCGCAAAGCTTGTACGGTAAGTTGTATCGGCTGTGGCAAGTGTGTGAAGACTTGTCCGTTCGAGGCTATCACATTGGAGAATAATCTGGCTTACATTGATCCGAACAAGTGTAAATCTTGCCGGAAATGTGTGGAAGTTTGTCCGCAGAATTCTATTATCGAGCTGAATTTCCCTCCTCGCAAACCGAAGGCGGAAGAAGCTGTGGAAGCTCCGAAAGCACCAGTTGCTCCGAAAGCTCCGGCTACTCCGAAAGTAACAGAATAATAACAGAATAAAATACAGAATTGTATGTTAAAGACATTTTCAATTGGTGGAGTTCATCCACACGAAAATAAATTGTCGGCACATCAACCTATCATCACGGCGGAGGTTCCTGCAAAGGCCGTTATTTTGCTGGGGCAGCACATCGGCGCACCTGCAAAGCCGATTGTTGCGAAAGGGGATGTGGTAAAGGTGGGCACTAAGATTGCCGAACCGGCCGGCTTTGTTTCGGCAGCAATTCACTCTTCCGTCAGTGGCAAAGTGGCGAAGATTGATACGATAGTCGATGCCAGTGGTTATGCGAAACCAGCTATTTTTATTGATGTGGAAGGTGATGAATGGGAAGAAACGATTGACCGTAGCGCAACCCTGGTGAAAGAATGTGAGCTTTCGTCGGAGGAGATTGTGAAAAAGATTGCCGAAGCGGGAATCGTCGGTCTGGGTGGCGCTTGTTTCCCTACTCAGGTGAAACTTTGTCCTCCTCCTTCTTTCAAGGCCGAATGTGTGATTATCAATGCGGTAGAGTGCGAACCTTATCTGACGGCCGATCATCAGCTTATGCTGGAACACGCGGAAGAGATCATGGTCGGTGTTTCTATCCTGATGAAAGCTGTGAAAGTGAACAAGGCGTTTATCGGAATCGAAAATAACAAACCGGACGCTATCGAGCTGATGACGAAAGTGGCTTCCGGTTATGCCGGTATCGAGGTAGTGCCTTTGAAGGTGAAATATCCGCAAGGAGGTGAAAAGCAACTGATCGATGCGATAACCAAACGCCAGGTGGCGAGCGGCGCCCTTCCTATTTCTACCGGAGCGGTCGTTCAGAACGTGGGTACTGCTTTTGCTGTGTATCAAGCCGTTCAGAAGAACAAGCCGTTGTTTGAACGGGTAATCACTGTGACCGGTAAGTCGGTTGCAAAACCTTCCAACTTCCTGGCCCGTATCGGTACGCCGATGAAGCAGCTGATTGATGCTTGCGGTGGTCTGCCGGAAGATACGGGAAAAGTGATCGGTGGTGGTCCGATGATGGGTAAGGCTTTGGTCAATACGGAAGTTCCTACTGCGAAAGGCAGTTCCGGTATTCTGATCATGAATCAGAAGGAAGCCAAGCGTGGTGAGGCACAGACCTGTATCCGTTGCGCGAAGTGTGTAAGCGCTTGTCCGATGGGACTGGAACCGTACTTGCTGGGAGCTTTGTCCGAAAACGGTGATTTTGAAAGAATGGAAAAAGAAAGAATCATGGACTGTATCGAGTGCGGCTCTTGCCAGTTCACTTGTCCTGCCAACCGTCCGTTGCTCGACTATTGTCGTCTCGGTAAAGGCAAAGTGGGAGCTATGATTCGTGCACGTCAAGCTAAAAAATAACGAATATGGAAAATAAATTAATCGTATCACTATCACCCCACGTTCATGGCGGAGACAGCGTACAGAAAAATATGTACGGTGTGCTGATTGCACTGATTCCGGCGTTTCTGGTGTCTCTCTATTTCTTCGGACTGGGTGCTCTGATTGTTACTGCTACTTCCGTTGCGGCCTGTTTATTCTTCGAATGGGCGATCGGAAAATATTTGATGAAGAAACCGACTTCAACAATTTGTGACGGTTCTGCTGTCATCACAGGTGTGTTGCTGGCTTTCAATTTGCCGTCCAACCTACCTGTATGGATTATTATTCTGGGCGCATTGTTCGCTATCGGTGTAGGCAAGATGTCTTTCGGCGGATTAGGCTGCAACCCTTTCAACCCCGCATTGGCAGGACGTGTCTTCCTGTTGCTTTCGTTCCCCGTACAGATGACTAGCTGGCCGGTAGTAGGTCAGTTGACAGCTTATACGGATGCTACTACCGGAGCTACTCCGTTGGCTATCATGAAAGGAATAATCGGAGGGGTTCAGGGATTCTCTATCGACCAGCTTCCTGATTCTTTCAGTCTGCTGATCGGTCAGAACGGTGGCTGTATCGGTGAGGTCAGCGCGTTGGCTCTGCTGATCGGATTGGGTTACATGCTTTGGAAGAAAATCATCACTTGGCATATCCCTGTGTCTATCTTGGTCACTGTGTTTGTTTTTGCCGGTATCATGCATTTGGTTGATCCTGCAAAATATGTATCTCCGGTATTGCAGTTGCTTTCCGGCGGATTGATGTTGGGTGCGGTTTTTATGGCAACCGACTATGTGACTTCTCCGATGAGCAAGAAAGGAATGTTGATTTATGGTGTTTGTATCGGTCTGCTGACGGTGGTTATCCGTCTGTTCGGTGCATATCCCGAAGGTATGTCATTCGCCATCCTGATTATGAATGCGTTCACTCCGCTGATTAACACCTATTGTAAACCTAAACGCTTTGGGGAGGTAGCGAAGAAGAAATGAAAAAGTTAGAATCATCTTTAAAGAATATGCTGCTGGTACTTACGGGGGTGACTGCCATTTCCGTAGCATTGCTGGCTTACGTGAATGAACTGACAAAAGGTCCTATTGCCGAAGCGAATGCGAAGACATTGAACAAGGCCTTGAAACAGGTTCTTCCGGAATTTACTAATAACCCGGTAGGCGAAAGCGACACGATCTTCAGCGAGAAAGACGGAAAGAAAGTGGTGGACTTCATCGTTTATCCGGCAAAAAAAGGAGAGGAATGGGTAGGTTCGGCTGTTGAGTCCAAAGCTATGGGATTCGGTGGCGAACTGAAAGTGCTGGTCGGCTTTGATGCAAAAGGCAAGATTTACAATTACTCTTTGCTGGCCCATACCGAGACTCCGGGATTGGGCTCGAAAGCTGACAAATGGTTTGGAGCCTATGATGCTACCAAAGGCGAAAAGGCGGTGACGCACGAAATGAGCAAAAAGTCTATCATAGGCATGAGTCCGGGCGAAGGTGAGCTGAAAGTCTCTAAGGACGGCGGTCAGGTAGACGCCATCACGGCTTCCACTATCACGTCGCGCGCTTTCCTGAACGCTATCAACAAGGCTTACGAGGCCTATAAGACGGGAGAAGTAGATACTGTTTCGGGAGCTTCGCAGAAAAATGAACCTGCCACTGCTCCGGAAACTGAAACGGTGAAGCAAGATTCTATTAATTAAAGGAGGAGATTAAGATATGAATAATTTTAAAGTAATGATGAACGGGATTATCAAAGAGAATCCTACGTTTGTGCTCCTGCTTGGTATGTGTCCTACATTGGGTACAACTTCATCGGCTATCAATGGTATGGGTATGGGACTGGCCACTATGTTTGTGTTGATTTGCTCGAACGTGGTAATTTCTTCCATCAAGAATCTGATTCCGGATATGGTACGTATCCCATCGTTCATTGTAGTCATTGCGTCTTTCGTAACATTGCTCCAGATGGTGATGCAGGCTTACGTGCCGGATTTGTATGCCACACTGGGGCTTTTCATTCCGTTGATCGTAGTAAACTGTATCGTGCTGGGACGTGCTGAAGCATTCGCCGCGAAGAATAATCCGGTGGCTTCCATGTTCGACGGTCTTGGTATGGGACTTGGTTTTACGATAGCCTTGACTCTGCTGGGAGCTGTCCGCGAATTCTTGGGAACAGGCAAGATTTTCAATCTGACAATCATGCCGGAAGAGTACGGAATGTTGGTATTTGTATTGGCTCCGGGTGCTTTCATCGCTTTAGGATACCTTATTGCGTTGATCAACAGCTTGAAGAAAGCCTAATTCAATTAAATAAGAGAAGAATATGGAATATATATTGATTTTTATTTCGGCAATCTTTGTAAACAACATCGTGTTGTCGCAGTTCTTGGGCATTTGTCCGTTCCTGGGCGTATCCAAGAAAGTGGAAACTGCGATGGGTATGAGCGCTGCGGTTGCTTTCGTGCTGACCATCGCTACCATTGTCACTTTCCTGATTCAGAAATTTGTTCTGGATGTTTTCGATCTGGGATATTTGCAGACAATCACTTTTATTCTGGTGATCGCCGGACTGGTGCAGATGGTGGAAATCATTCTGAAGAAAGTCTCTCCGGCTCTGTACCAGGCGTTGGGTGTATTTTTGCCATTGATCACAACCAACTGCTGTATCTTGGGTGTGGCTATTCTGGTGATTCAGAAAGACTATGACTTGCTGACAGGCGTTGTGTATGCGTTCTCAACAGCTCTCGGATTCGGACTGGCGCTGGTGCTTTTTGCCGGACTGCGCGAGCAGATGAGTCTGGTGAAAATCCCGAAGGGAATGCAAGGCACTCCGATTGCTTTGATCACCGCCGGTTTGCTGGCTATGGCATTCATGGGATTCTCCGGCGTGGTATAAGATTTACAGTTGATAATTAAATATGAATTGGGGGCTCGGCTGTGTGGGGACATACAGATAATGAGTTCCCAATTCTTTTATAAATAAAATGGTTACGGAATATTGCATTCTCATTTTATTTCCATACATTTGTAGCTCAAACAATAATAGACCGAAGAACTAACCATATAAGTAAAGAATATGAAAGAAAGAATTTTAGTGACAGGGGGAACGGGATATATTGGTTCCCATACTGTTGTAGAGTTGCAAAACAGTGGGTATGAAGTAATCATCATCGATAATTTATCAAATTCCAGTGCTGATGTTGTCGACAATATAGAAAAAGTTTCCGGTATCCGTCCGGCTTTCGAAAAGTTGGATTGTCTTGATTTTGAAGGTCTTGACGCCGTATTCACAAAATATAAAGGAATTAAAGCTATCATCCACTTTGCTGCAAGCAAGGCGGTAGGTGAATCGGTGGAGAAACCGTTGCTTTATTATCGTAATAATCTGGTTTCTTTGATCAACCTTCTCGAACTGATGCCGAAACACGGAGTGGAAGGTATTGTATTCTCTTCTTCTTGTACGGTGTATGGACAGCCGGATGAATTGCCGGTGACAGAAAAGGCGCCGATTAAGAAAGCGGAATCGCCATACGGAAATACAAAACAGATTAATGAAGAGATTATCCGTGATACGGTAGCCTCCGGTGCTCCGATCAATGCAATCATGTTGCGTTATTTCAATCCGATAGGCGCGCATCCTACTGCATTGCTGGGTGAGTTGCCGAACGGTGTTCCCCAGAACCTGATTCCTTATCTGACTCAGACAGCTATCGGCATTCGCGAGAAGTTGAGTGTGTTCGGTGACGATTATGATACGCCCGACGGTTCTTGCATCCGTGACTTTATCAATGTTGTTGACTTGGCTAAGGCACACGTGATTGCTATCCGCCGTATCTTGGAGAAGGCGCAGAAAGAAAAAGTGGAAGTATTCAATATCGGTACGGGACGTGGTGTCTCTGTATTGGAATTGATTCAAGGCTTCGAGAAGGCTACCGGTGTGAAGTTGAACTATCAGATCGTTGGACGTCGTGCGGGAGATATTGAAAAAGTTTGGGCAAATCCTGATTTCGCTAATTCCGAATTGGGATGGAAAGCTGTGGAAACTTTGGAAGATACTTTGCGCTCTGCCTGGAACTGGCAGTTGAAACTTCGTGAAAGAGGTATTCAATAAATGGAATTTTTTTGTTTTTATAATCTAAATAGTTCAAACAAATCAATATGGATTTGTTTAATTGATGCGATCGACCTGAAGCTGTTCATGGGTATGTGAATATATATGAACAGTACTTATACCTCTCCGGTATAGACAGGGGGTTGCACAGTAGTTTTGTCGTGTTTTATTTTGTGTTTGTGTTGTGACGGTACTACGATGTGAGTCGTGGTACCGTTTTTAGTATGACGGGATAGATATTTCGATTGATTTTCTTATAGCGTTCCTGTGAAGCAGAACGCATCCGTTCCCCAATCAATTTCCGGTAGAGTGGATTCTGGAGCAAAGAGTCCGAAGACTGAAGAACCGGAACCGCTCATGGATGCGTAGATCGCTCCGTGATGATAGAGTTCTTCTTTTATGTCTCTGATAATGGGATGTTGCGGAAATACGCTGGTTTCGAAATCATTGATCAGGGTATCTTTCCACTCTGTAACCGGGCGTCGGATGACCTCTTTGACAGGATATTCCGGATGATGAGGGCGGATGTTTGCAAAAGCTTCCCGAGTGGATACGAACACATCCGGTTTGATAATCATGATTTGGTAGCCGCTTAATGAAAGCTCGACCGGAGAAAAGATATTACCGATTCCTTCGGCAAAGGTCGGTCTGTTTTTGATAAAGAAAGCACAGTCTGCTCCCAAAGTGGCGGCGTATACCTCCAATTGTTCTTCAGATACCCCTAACTGATAATGATCATTGAGCAACTTCAGCATGAAAGCTGCATCGGATGATCCTCCACCCAGTCCGGCTCCGGAAGGAATGTGCTTATATAGATGGATCTCTACGGGAGGAAGATGGAACTCCTTATCCATCAACAGATAGGCTTTTACCACCAGATTATCTTCCGGCTTGCCCGCTATTTCCATTCCGTGTTGGTAAAGGGTGAATTTCCGGTCAGTGTCGGGAGAAGTACGGATTTCCAGCGCGTCTTCCAAAGCTACCGGATAGAACACTGTTTCCAGATTATGATATCCGTCCGGGCGTTTTTCCGTAATGGAAAGTCCCAAGTTTATTTTGATGTTGGGGAAAGTAATCATGTTTACTATTTTATAATTTACCATTTACTATTTGCAGTGCTGCACATTGCAATTAATCTTGTGCTGAACGCGATTCAGGGACAAAGTTAGTAAAATCTTCATTTTTCCTTATCCATTCTTCGTGATTATGTTCTATCTTTGTCGTCCCGACCGGAGGAATTCCGTGATAAATGTGATAAAAGAGTCTGTCCGGTCGTAAAATAGTAAGTAGTAAATTGTAAAATAGTAAATGTTTTCATGGCCGAACAGAGAAGAAACACCCGCAATACGAAGTCTGCTAAAGTGCAACCGGTAAATGATTATGGACGTATTCAGCCGCAGGCACCTGAGCTGGAAGAAGCAGTATTGGGGGCTTTGATGATTGAGAAGGACGCTTATTCGTTGGTGAGTGAAATTCTTCGTCCCGAATCTTTTTATGAACACCGGCATCAACTGATCTATGCCGCTATCACCGATCTTGCCGTAAATCAGAAGCCGGTGGATATTCTGACTGTAAAGGAACAGCTTAGCAAACGCGGAGAGCTGGAAGAGGTCGGAGGTCCGTTCTATATTACTCAGTTGAGTAGCAAAGTGGCCTCTTCGGCGCATATTGAATATCATGCACGCATCATAGCACAGAAATCATTGGCGCGCGAGTTGATTACTTTTACCAGTAACATTCAAAGTAAGGCATTTGATGAAACGCTGGATGTGGACGATCTGATGCAGGAAGCCGAAGGAAAGCTTTTTGAGATTTCGCAGCAGAACATGAAGAAGGACTACACGCAGATCAATCCGGTGATTGACGAAGCGTATAAGCTGATTCAGAAGGCAGCGGCACGAACGGACGGATTGAGTGGGCTTGAAAGCGGTTTTACGAAGCTGGACAAGATGACTTCCGGTTGGCAGAATTCTGACCTTATTATTATTGCCGCCCGTCCTGCGATGGGTAAGACAGCTTTCGTCCTTTCTATGGCGAAGAATATAGCCGTCGATTATCGTAACCCGGTAGCGTTGTTTTCTCTTGAAATGAGTAATGTCCAGTTGGTGAATCGTCTGATTACGAATGTCTGCGAGATTCCGAGTGAGAAAATTAAAAGCGGACAGTTGGCGAATTATGAATGGCAGCAATTGGATTATAAACTGAAGGATTTGCTGGATGCACCGCTGTATGTGGATGATACTCCCTCTCTGTCGGTGTTTGAGCTTCGTACGAAAGCCCGTCGTCTGGTGCGTGAACATGGGGTGAAAATCATTATTATTGACTACTTGCAGTTGATGAATGCTAGTGGAATGGCGTTCGGAAGCCGTCAGGAGGAGGTCAGTACCATTTCACGTTCACTGAAGGGATTGGCGAAGGAACTGAACATCCCGATTGTCGCATTGTCGCAGTTGAATCGTGGTGTGGAGAGTCGTGAAGGAATTGATGGCAAACGTCCGCAGTTGAGCGACCTTCGTGAATCGGGAGCCATCGAGCAGGATGCCGATATGGTATGTTTTATCCACCGTCCGGAATATTACAAAATTTACCAGGATGATCGTGGTAATGACCTTCGCGGTATGGCGGAGATTGTGATAGCCAAGCATCGTAACGGTGCGGTGGGTGAAGTGCTGCTCCGATTCAAAGGTGAGTTTACCCGTTTCTCAAATCCGGAGGATGACATGGTGATTCCTATGCCGGGTGAGCCTGCCGGTGCTATGCTGGGGTCTAAGATGAATGCCGGAGGAGCCGGTTCCGTTCCGCCACCACCGGCACCGGACTTTACTCCGCAGTCGGGTAATCCGTTCGGGGCACCGGTAGGAGGGGATGGACCTTTGCCATTTTAGTTGCGTATTATTTCACCACAGAGGACACTGAGGACACAGAGGATATCGGAAAGATGAAAAATAAGTGTAAATCCGTAATAAGCAAAGTGTGTATAATTAACTTATAAACTAATTAAACATGAGTGCTTAAATAAAAAGAAAAAACTCTGTGTCCTCAGTGTCCTCTGTGGTGAAATAACCTGCAATTTTTTATCTAACCTTTTCGGTCAACCGAAAAATCTTATTAACTTTGCGAATCTTTTGAGAAACAATAAAAAATTAATTATATGAATATCTCTTATAACTGGCTGAAAGAGTATGTCAACTTCGATTTGACGCCTGATGAAACGGCGGCTGCGTTGACTTCTATCGGCTTGGAAACAGGTGGTGTGGAAGAAGTGCAGACCATTAAAGGTGGTTTGGAGGGACTTGTGATCGGCGAAGTGCTGACCTGTGTGGAACACCCTAATTCGGACCATCTGCACATTACTACTGTCAATCTGGGAGAAGGCGATCCGGTGCAGATCGTTTGTGGAGCTCCGAACGTGGCTGCCGGACAAAAAGTGGTAGTCGCTACATTGGGGACAAAACTCTATGACGGGGACGAATGCTTTACCATCAAAAAATCAAAAATCCGTGGTGTAGAATCTACAGGTATGATTTGTGCTGAAGATGAAATCGGTATCGGTACGGATCATGCAGGTATCATCGTTTTGCCGGAAAATGCTGTCCCGGGTACTCTTGCCAAAGATTATTATAATATCAAGAGCGATTATGTGCTTGAAGTGGATATCACTCCTAACCGTGCGGATGCATGCTCTCACTACGGGGTAGCCCGTGACTTGTATGCTTATCTGATTCAGAACGGTAAGCAGGCAACTCTGCAACGTCCGTCGGTGGATGACTTTAAAGTGGAAAACCATGATTTGGATATTGAAGTAAAGGTTGAAAACAGTGAAGCGTGTCCGCATTATGCCGGTGTTACCGTGAAAGGAGTGACTGTAAAGGAAAGTCCGGAATGGTTGCAGAATAAATTGCGTCTGATCGGTGTGCGTCCTATTAATAATGTAGTGGATGTCACTAATTACATTGTCCATGCTTTCGGACAACCGTTGCATTGCTTTGATGCCGGTAAGATAAAGGGTAATGAAGTTATCGTAAAGACAATGCCCGAAGGAACTCCGTTCGTTACATTGGACGAGGTGGAACGTAAGTTGAGTGACCGCGACCTGATGATTTGCAATAAGGAAGAAGCCATGTGCATTGCGGGCGTATTTGGCGGATTGGATTCCGGCTCTACGGAAGCTACAACGGATGTTTTCATCGAAAGTGCTTATTTCCATCCTACATGGGTGCGTAAGACGGCCCGTCGTCACGGCTTGAATACCGATGCTTCTTTCCGCTTTGAACGCGGCATCGACCCGAATAGTGTGATTTACTGTCTGAAACTGGCTGCCATAATGGTAAAAGAGTTGGCAGGCGGTACTATCTCTTCTGAAATAAAAGATGTATATACTACTCCTGCACAGGATTTCATAGTAGACCTGTCTTACGAGAAAGTACATTCGCTGATTGGTAAAGTGATTCCGGTAGAGACAATCAAGAGCATTGTGACGAGCCTGGAAATGAAGATAACTAATGAGACGCAGGAAGGACTGACACTGGCCGTTCCTCCTTATCGTGTGGATGTGCAGCGTGATTGTGACGTGATTGAGGATATTCTCCGCATCTACGGATACAATAATGTGGAAATTCCGACTACGTTGAAATCCAGTCTGACTACTAAAGGCGAGCATGACAAGTCGAATAAATTGCAGAATCTGGTTGCCGAACAATTGGTGGGCTGTGGATTCAATGAAATATTGAACAACTCATTGACCCGTGCGGCTTATTATGACGGTCTGGAAACTTATCCTTCCAATCGCCTGGTTATGCTGTTGAATCCGCTAAGCGCTGATTTGAACGCTATGCGCCAGACTTTGCTGTTCGGTGGATTGGAAAGCATTGCCCATAATGCCAATCGTAAAAATGCGGATCTGAAATTCTTTGAATTTGGTAATTGTTATTATTTCGACGGGGACAAGAAGAACCCGGAAAAAGCGTTGGCTCCTTATTCGGAAGATTATCATTTGGGTCTGTGGGTTACAGGCAAGAAGGTTTCCAACTCATGGGCGCATCCGGATGAGAACAGTTCGGTATATGAGCTGAAAGCATATGTGGAGAATATCTTGAAACGTTTAGGACTGGATTTGCACAATCTGGTGATAGGCAATCTGTCTGATGATATCTTTGCTGCCGCACTGTCTGTCCATACGAAGGGTGGCAAACGCCTTGCTTCTTTCGGTGTAGTTACTAAGAAGCTGCTGAAAGCGTTCGATATAGACAATGAAGTCTATTTCGCTGACTTGAACTGGAAAGAATTGCTGAAAGCTGTCCGCTCGGCTAAGGTCAGCTACAAGGAGCTTTCCAAGTTCCCGGCTGTACGGCGCGATTTGGCTTTGCTGCTCGACAAGAATGTGCAGTTTGCCGAAATCGAGAAGATCGCTTACGAGACAGAGAAGAAGTTGCTGAAAGAAGTGGAACTCTTCGATGTATATGAAGGCAAGAATCTGGAAGCTGGTAAGAAATCGTATGCGGTCAGTTTCTTGCTTCAAGACGAGAGCCAGACATTGAATGATAAGATGATTGATAAGATCATGTCGAAACTGGTGAAAAACCTGGAAGATAAACTAGGAGCCAAACTTAGATAAGTTTAAAATTTCAATCTAAAAATATAAACCAATGGGAAGAGCATTTGAATATAGAAAAGCTACCAAGCTGAAGAGATGGGGCCACATGGCTAAAACATTTACAAGACTGGGTAAACAAATCGCTATTGCTGTAAAGGCAGGTGGTCCGGAACCCGAAAACAACCCGACACTCCGTTCGGTGATCGCTACTTGTAAGCGTGAAAACATGCCGAAGGATAACATCGAGCGTGCCATCAAGAATGCGATGGGTAAAGACCAGAGTGACTATAAGGGCATGACGTATGAGGGATACGGCCCTCACGGAGTAGCTGTATTCGTAGATACACTTACCGACAACCCTACCCGTACCGTAGCGGACGTGCGTTCCGTTTTCAACAAATTCGGCGGAAACTTGGGTACAATGGGTTCTTTGGCATTTCTTTTCGACCATAAGTGTATTTTCACTTTCAAGAAGAAAGAGGACTTGGATATGGAAGAGCTGATTCTTGACCTGATAGATTATAATGTGGAAGATGAATATGATGAAGATGAGGAAGAAGGAACAATTACGATCTATGGTGATCCTAAGAGCTATGCCGCCATTCAGAAACATTTGGAAGAATGTGGTTTCGAAGATGTCGGTGGAGACTTCACTTATATCCCGAACGATCTGAAAGAGGTTACTCCGGAACAGCGTGAGACATTAGATAAGATGGTGGAACGTTTGGAAGAATTTGATGACGTGCAGACCGTTTATACCAATATGCAACCGGAAGGCGAAGAATAACAGTTCATGGAATATGTTTATAAGACGAAAGGCACTTGCAGCACCAACATTGAACTGAATGTGGAAGATGGAGTGGTGAAAGAAGTGGCCTTTTGGGGAGGATGCAACGGCAATCTTCAAGGTCTTTCGCGCCTGGTAAAGGGAATGAAGGTGGAGGACGTGATAAGTAAACTTGAAGGAGTACGCTGTGGTGGCAGACCCACTTCGTGTCCGGACCAGTTATGCCGTGCATTGCATGAGATGGGGTATTGATATCATCCGGTCTCAAGTATAAGATAGGAAACGCGGATTAACGCAAATTATCGCAGATTAAATTTAATCTTTGTGTAAGTTTGTGTTGATCCGCATTCTTTTATGATACTGCTTTGGGCTTTTGATGTTAGTAGCGTTTTCCTTATTTGTCGGTATTTTGAACCAAAATTGATCCCTACTCGTTATTTATAAGTATATTTGTACTGAATAAACTATTATGCAGCAATGAAGAATCTTTTTCAAGACTTAAAACGCAAAGATCATAAACGCTATTTGGGCGGACTGGATGTTTTCAAATATATTGGTCCGGGACTTCTGGTGACTGTCGGATTTATAGATCCCGGAAACTGGGCTTCTAATTTTGCCGCCGGATCCGAATTCGGCTATTCATTACTGTGGGTGGTTACCTTGTCCACGATTATGCTGATCATCCTCCAACATAATGTTGCTCACTTGGGGATTGTCACCGGACTTTGCCTTTCGGAAGCTGCCACCAAATATACTCCCAAATGGGTATCCCGTCCTATTCTTGGTACGGCGGTGCTGGCTTCCATCTCTACTTCGCTGGCAGAGATTCTGGGTGGAGCCATCGCATTGGAAATGCTGTTCGATATTCCTATTGTATGGGGAGCTGTGCTGACTACGCTTTTTGTGTCCATCATGCTTTTCACCAACTCCTATAAAAAAATAGAACGTTCCATCATTGCGTTTGTGTCTGTCATCGGACTTTCGTTTATTTATGAGCTTTTCTTGGTGCAGATAGACTGGCCGGCTGCAACAGCGGGGTGGGTGACTCCTTCGTTTCCCGAAGGAAGTATGTTGATAATCATGAGCGTGCTGGGAGCGGTGGTAATGCCTCATAACCTGTTTTTGCATTCGGAAGTGATACAGAGTCACGAGTATAACAAGAAAGATGATGCATCTATCAAGAAAGTACTGAAATATGAGTTGTTCGATACGCTGTTCTCAATGGTTATCGGTTGGGCGATTAACAGTGCCATGATTCTGCTGGCTGCCGCGACTTTCTTTAAAAGCGGCATTCAAGTGGAGGAACTGCAACAGGCCAAGTCCTTGCTGGAACCGTTGCTGGGCAGCAACGCTGCCATTGTATTTGCTTTGGCATTGCTGATGGCGGGCATTTCGTCCACCATTACAAGCGGGATGGCGGCAGGTTCCATCTTTGCCGGTATTTTCGGTGAGTCTTATCACATCAAAGACAGTCACTCGCAAGTGGGAGTCCTTTTATCGCTAGGAATCGCCTTATTGCTGATTTTCTTTATCGGAGATCCTTTTAAGGGGCTGATTATTTCGCAGATGATACTTAGTATCCAATTGCCTTTCACGGTCTTTCTGCAAGTCGGACTGACATCTTCCCGAAAGGTGATGGGGAATTATGTGAATAGTCGTTGGAGCACATTTGTGCTGTATACTATTGCGATAATTGTATCCGTACTGAATATCATGCTTCTGTTTTCCTAAAATAAACGTGAATCAATAAATATATAATGATGAAGATTATAACTTATAATGTGAACGGCTTGCGTGCTGCTGTCTCCAAAGGTTTCCCGGAATGGCTGGCGCAGGAAAATCCGGATATTCTTTGTCTGCAAGAGACAAAACTACAGCCGGATCAATACCCGGCGGAAGTGTTTGAAGCATTGGGCTATAAGTCGTATTTGTATTCGGCACAGAAAAAAGGATATAGCGGAGTGGCCATATTGACCAAGCAAGAACCTGACCACGTGGAATACGGGATGGGAATAGAAGCATACGATAATGAAGGCCGTTTTATCCGTGCGGACTTCGGCGATTTGTCGGTGGTAAGCGTGTACCACCCTTCGGGGACTAGCGGGGACGAACGCCAGGCATTCAAGATGGTGTGGCTGGAGGATTTTCAGAAATACGTGACAGAGCTGCGGAAGACACGTCCGAATCTGATTCTTTGCGGTGATTATAATATATGCCATGAACCGATTGATATTCATGATCCTGTCCGTAATGCGAAGAATAGCGGTTTCCTCCCCGAAGAGCGGGAATGGATGACGCGTTTTCTCTCGGCAGGCTTTATTGATTCTTTCCGTCTGCTTTATCCGGAAAAACAGGAGTATACCTGGTGGAGTTACCGTTTTAATTCGCGTGCCAAAAATAAAGGCTGGCGAATAGATTATTGTATGACCAGCGAGCCGGTACGCCGATGGCTGAAGAGTGCGCGGATTCTGAATGAGGCGGTGCATTCCGATCATTGTCCGATGGTGTTGGAGATTGACCGTTGAGTTTTTAGGGTCGGGATGAATATAATAAAAAGACAATAATATGGAAGATAGAGTACAAAAAGCAGTAGAGCTTTTTAAAAGCGGATACAATTGTTCACAGTCCGTAGTGGCAGCTTTTGCAGATATGTACGGATTCACGCAGGAACAGGCTCTGCGCATGGGGGCATCCTTTGGTGGAGGAATAGGCCGGATGCGCGAAACTTGTGGTGCTGCTTGCGGTATGTTCTTGGTGGCAGGACTCGAAACCGGAGCTACGGAAGCGACAGACCGCGAGGGAAAGGCGGCAAATTATGCAGTTGTCCAGGAATTGGCTGCTGAGTTTAAAAAACGCAACGGGTCGCTGATTTGTGGCGAATTGTTGGGATTGAAGAAAAAAGAACTGGTTTCAAATGTTCCGGAAGAACGTACTGCTCAATATTATAGCAAACGTCCTTGTGCGAAAATGGTGGAAGAAGCGGCGAGAATCTGGTCTGAATATCTCGAAAACCATCCCAAATAAGGGAAAAAAGCCATTATTCTTACAAAATCAATAAAAAAAACTTCAATAAAGTGTTCTATAACATAAAAATAGCTATCTTTGTCCCCGAAATAAAATCTGAAAGTCTTTCAAGACCGGATGATTTAAAGCATGTCTAACTAAAATTTCAAAGCAAATGTTGAAAGAAAAAGCAGGTGTGATTGCAGGTACTATCTGGAATGCACTGAATGAAACAGAAGGAATGACTGCCAAGCAATTGAAGAAAGCAACTAAATTGGTTGACAAAGATTTGTTCCTCGGACTTGGCTGGTTATTGAGAGAAGACAAAGTCTCTGTGGAAGAAGTTGAAGGTGAACTCTTCATCAAATTGATCTAAGCGAGTAACTCACTTAAGCAATAAAAAAATGCGTTGGTACATGATTATAATGTTATCAACGCATTTTTTTATATTCCGCCATTTACGTATCTTTGCACACCGAAAAAGACAAAATAATAAGAATTCAGAATGAAGAATATTCGAAATTTCTGCATTATAGCCCACATTGATCATGGTAAGTCAACTCTGGCCGACCGTTTGTTGGAGTATACCAACACTATTCAGGTGACTTCAGGGCAGATGCTTGACGACATGGACTTGGAGAAGGAGAGAGGTATCACAATCAAGAGCCATGCCATCCAGATGGAGTATAATTATAAGGGTGAGAAGTATATCCTGAACTTGATTGATACTCCGGGACACGTGGACTTTTCCTATGAGGTGTCCCGTTCTATCGCAGCCTGTGAAGGTGCGTTGCTGATTGTCGATGCATCTCAAGGAGTACAGGCACAGACCATTTCCAATCTGTATATGGCTATCGAGCATGATCTTGAAATTATTCCTGTAATCAATAAATGCGATATGGCAAGCGCCATGCCGGAAGAGGTGGAAGATGAAATTGTCGAACTGCTGGGCTGCAAGCGTGAGGAAATAATACGTGCTTCCGGTAAGACGGGTATGGGGGTGGAAGAGATTCTCGCAGCCGTAATCGAACGTATTCCCCATCCGGTAGGAGATGAGGAAGCGCCGCTGCAAGCATTGATCTTCGATTCCGTATTCAACTCTTTCCGTGGTATTATCGCCTATTTCAAGATTGAGAACGGAGTGATTCGGAAAGGGGATAAGGTGAAGTTCTTCAATACGGGTAAAGAATATGACGCTGACGAGGTCGGGGTATTGAAGATGGAGCTGGTTCCTCGCAATGAGCTTCGTACGGGAGATGTTGGGTATATTATTTCCGGTATTAAAACTTCAAAAGAGGTGAAAGTGGGAGATACCATCACTCATGTGGGCCGTCCGTGCGCGCAGGCTATCGCCGGATTTGAGGAAGTGAAGCCGATGGTATTTGCGGGAGTTTATCCGATTGAGGCGGAAGATTTTGAAGATTTGCGCGCTTCGTTGGAAAAATTGCAGTTGAACGACGCTTCTTTGACTTTCCAGCCGGAGTCTTCATTGGCATTGGGTTTTGGTTTCCGTTGCGGTTTTCTGGGATTGCTCCACATGGAGATCGTGCAGGAACGGCTTGATCGCGAATTCGACATGAATGTGATCACTACCGTGCCCAACGTATCTTATAATATATATGACAAACAGGGAGAGATGAAGGAGGTGCATAATCCCGGTGGTATGCCCGACCCGACATTGATCGATCATATCGAGGAACCCTATATCAAGGCTTCCATCATCACCACTACCGATTATATCGGCCCCATTATGACGCTTTGTCTGGGGAAACGCGGAGAACTTCTTAAACAGGAATATATTTCCGGCAATCGTGTGGAGATCTTTTATAATATGCCTTTGGGGGAAATTGTGATCGACTTCTATGACCGTTTGAAGAGTATTTCGAAAGGGTATGCATCGTTTGACTATCATCCCAACGGTTTCAGACCTTCCAAGCTGGTGAAACTGGATATTATGCTGAACGGCGAGCCGGTGGACGCTCTGTCTACGCTGATCCATTTCGACAATGCCTATGATATGGGACGCCGGATGTGTGAGAAATTGAAAGAACTGATTCCCCGCCAACAGTTTGAGATTGCTATCCAGGCGGCTATTGGAGCTAAGATTATAGCGCGTGAAACCATCAAGGCAGTCCGTAAAGACGTAACAGCCAAATGTTACGGTGGCGACGTAAGCCGTAAACGAAAACTGCTTGAAAAGCAGAAGAGGGGTAAGAAACGGATGAAGCAGATTGGCAACGTGGAGGTTCCTCAGAAAGCCTTCCTTGCCGTACTGAAATTGGATTAAAACATTGCCGCAAGCAATTTTTCAGAGATATGCGCTGAACAAATTGACTTGCGGTTAGTTTTTAATATACCAGCAACAACTATAAATATGAGAAAAGTACTGTCTTTTTCGGGCTTCCTGATGTTGGGGCTCGTCATTTCACAATTCCTGCCAATGATAGCAGGAGAGGGGTATGGAGTTGTCAAGTCCATTTCTAACGTATTGCTTTATGTATGTCTTAGTTTTATAATGATTAACGTGGGCCGGGAATTTGTTCTTGACAAGTCCCGCTGGAAAAGTTATGCCGAAGATTATTTTATAGCGATGGCAACGGCTGCTCTCCCTTGGTTTATGATTGCTATTTATTATGTGTTCATATTACTTCCGCCCGATTACTGGAATAGCTGGGAGGCATGGAAAGAGAATCTGTTGCTAAGCCGTTTTGCCGCCCCTACCTCTGCGGGTATCTTATTTACAATGCTGGCTGCTATCGGATTGAAATCCAGTTGGATTTATAAGAAAATACAGGTGTTGGCTATCTTCGATGATCTGGACACGATTATCCTGATGATTCCTCTTCAGATTATGATGATCGGTTTGCGCTGGCAGTTGATTATTGTAGTGGTGATTGTGTTTCTATTGCTGTCTATCGGCTGGCAGCGATTGAATAAATATGATTGGCGGCAGGATTGGAAGGCTATCCTCTTTTATTCTGTTATTATATTTCTGGCTACTCAGATACTTTATCTTGGCAGCAAGGAACTATACGGAGAAGCGGGAAGCATTCATATCGAAGTGCTTTTACCGGCATTTGTTCTGGGAATGATCATGAAGCATAAAGAGCATGATACACCGGTTGAACGGTCGGTTGCTACGGGAATCTCCTTTCTGTTTATGTTCCTGGTGGGGATGAGTATGCCTCATTTTATCGGAGTGAACTTTGCGGAGACTCATGCCGGTACACATTCGGTGACCGGTTCGCAGGAAATGATGTCGTGGGGAATGATTCTATTCCATGTCGTGATTGTTTCTTTACTGTCAAATCTAGGAAAACTTTGTCCGATGTTCTTCTATCGCGACCGGAAGTTGAGTGAGCGCTTGGCTCTTTCGATCGGTATGTTTACCCGTGGCGAAGTGGGAGCGGGGATTATTTTCATAGCATTAGGATATAATCTGGGAGGTCCGGCATTGGTGATTTCAGTATTGACTTTGGTCTTGAACCTTATTTTGACAGGAATCTTTGTGCTTTGGGTGAAAAAACTGGCGCTGCGTTCCGTTACGACAAAGGGCACAACGATTCGTTCTTGACAAACATATTCTGATGATTATATCCGTAATGCAACTCTGATAGCCTGTGAGACTATTCTTCCTCTTCTTCTATTCCGTCAATAGGTAGAATTTTCCGGCTTTCTTCATGGGGTAACTGTTCCACTTGCCGTAGTTTGCGTTCAATGGCACGTGTCCGTTTCCCCATCACTTCTTCCAGTTGGTCGCCGGCACTTTGGAGGTTCTTTTGTACCTTTTCAAGCAGTCCTCCGAACTTGCCGAATTCTGTCTTGACAGCTCCCAATACAGTCCACACTTCTCCGGTACGCTTTTGGATCGCCAGGGTGCGGAAGCCCATTTGCAGACTGTTGAGGATAGCGCCTAATGTCGTCGGTCCGGTCACTACAATTTTATATTCTTTTTGGAGTGTCTCTACGAGGCTGGTACGGCGGATAACTTCAGCGTAGATACTTTCGAATGGCAAAAACATGATGGCAAAGTCCGTAGTGAAAGGTGGGTCCACATATTTGTCATGAATATCTTTTGCCATCTTCTTGATCGTATTTTCCAGTTGCTTGCCGGATGACTCCATCAGTGCGGTATCTCCGGCCTCGAATGCATCATAATACTGTTCGTAAATATCTTTGGGGAATTTAGCGTCAATCGGGAGGTAAACAGTGCTGTTGGCGTCATCTTTTCCCGGAAGTTTAATGGCAAACTCGACGAATTCTGTTCCGCTCTTTTTTGTTTTGACATTGGCATCGTACTGTTCCGGACTCATCATCTGTTCCAATAAAGCACCCAGTTGGACTTCTCCGAATGTGCCCCGCATTTTCACATTACTCAATACCTTTTTCAGTCCGCCGACATCTTGGGCGAGAGATTTCATTTCTCCCAGCCCTTTCTGCACATTTTCCAGTTGCGAACGGACTATCTCGAAGGATTGCCCAATTCGTTCGTTCAGTGTTTTTTGCAGTTTCTCCTCCACCATCAGACGCATATCATCCAAACGTTTCTCGGTGGATTTTATTAACGTTTCCTGCTGGCGGGCCATCATGTCGAACTTTTGCCGTTGCAGTTCTCCGGTAGTCATCATGTTTTTGTGCAGAACGTCTTGAAGTTGCTGCATATTCTGGTTGAGCGTCTGCGTCATTTCCATGCGGAGTTCCCGGATACTGCGGTTCAGTTCCTCCCGGTTCTCTTGCATTTGTTGGCGCAGGGCTATTTGTAATTGTTCCGCTTGCGTTTGATTGTTGCCTTTCGTCAGAGCCAATACCAGCAGGACTGTCACTAATATGGCAATCGCAATGAGTAGAATCAGTTCCATCAATATGTAAGAATTTCGTTTCCGGTTTCAGTAATCAGAATCATGTTTTCCCATTGGGCGGAAGGCAGTCCGTCGTCCGTGCAGACTGTCCATCCGTCGGCTTCGTCTACGAATACTTCGTAAGTTCCCATGTTGATCATCGGTTCGATGGTAAAAGTCATTCCCGGCACGATCATCATGCCAGTGCTTCGCCGTCCGAAATGTTCTACATCCGGCTCTTCATGGAACTTCATCCCTACGCCATGTCCGCAAAGATCACGTACCACACTGAATCCGTTCTTCTCGGCATGCGCTTGGATAGCTGCGCCTACATCTCCCAATTGCTTCCAGGGTTGTGCGGCTGCAATACCTATTTCCATACATTCTTTGGTCACTTGAACCAATTTGCGCATTTCAGGGCTGACCTCTCCAATCATAAACATCCGGGATGCATCGGAGAAATATCCTTTGTAAATGGTAGAAACGTCTACGTTGATAATATCACCGCTTCTGAGAATCTCGTGCTTGTTGGGTATCCCATGACACACTACATCATTGATACTTGTGCAGACGCTTTTGGGAAATCCTTCATAGTTGAGCGGTGCGGGAATAGCTCCGTGGGCGGTTGTGAAATCATACACCATCACATCGATCTCTTCTGTGGACATCCCTTCACGGATATTCTCCGAAATATAGTCCAGCAACGCTGTATTGATTTTTGCGCTTTCACGAATCCCTTCCAGTTGCTCGGGGGTACGGAGTACCTTACGTGGCGGAAGTTTGTATCCTTGTTTTCTGTATTTCTGTATTTTCTCTTCTACTGCAGCCGGATAATTGGAGGGAGTAAACCGGAATCCCTTGATAAAGTTCTTCATTATTATATGATATTTAAAATCGACAGCAAAGGTACGAGATTTAATGGAAGATGTAGCTTTTGGGCTTTTAAAACTTTTCAGGCTCGGTGGTGAGAGTCGATTTTATTGAATTTGTATTATACGAATGTAATAATTATATTTGTGTTCATTAAATACATGAATAATGGAAAACCCTTTTATCTTTGCCGGTAGCGAACGCCATCTTGTTACGGAGATGTTTCTTTCTTCAGCCAGACCTTTTTATAATAGTACGTCGATAATGGAGTTACATCCTATTTCGACAGAAGAATATATACCTTTTGTCTGCAAATGGTTCAGGGCGTATGAACGGGATATCCATGAGAAGGATGTATTGAGGATATACGGACTGTTTGGCGGGAACCTTATTATATGCAGAAGACTTTTCATGAAGCTTTTATAAATACTTCAGTTGGCGGTGTATGTACAATAGATATATTGAGACAAACAATTGATGAGATTTTGGAAGAAGCCGGTGATGGTTATCGCCAGATATTTCAAAGATTAAAAGAAAGTGATATTCTTTTCCTGCCACTTGATTGACATTTTATTCCAAAAATTACTTAAAATATTGGTTGCTTTTTGTATTTTCATCGTTGCCTAACGGCGAATTTTGCATTGGACAACGATGAATTCACTGTTGGGCAACGGTGAAAAAGGAAATAAAAGTCTGAAATGTGATATCATTTTGCTATTACAATATAATTCTGTCTACAACTTCAACTTTATTTTCTATCAATGCCTTTTCATCAGTTACTTCCAAGAATAAAGAGAGAGGAGAGAAGCCTATATATTTTCGGTTCTGTATCGTCAATATTCCAACAAAGTCATTGAGCATGATTTTCTTTAACCCTTCGTTGTTCTCTTTAGAGATGCGATAGTAATGTTGGTTGTTATTCTCATTCTCTTCTTCTTCAGAATTGTCCATTTGTATATAGATGAATTTTTCAGTGATGGCGATTGGGGCAGAAAGAAAAGTATATTCATTCTCTTCTGGATTATCTTTGGCATTGATTGATTTATACTCTTTTATCCGATTGGTTATTTGTTCCTCTTTTTTACTGTCTGTCAGTCTCGAAAGAGTCTTGAATCCCAGAAATGGTTCTCCGGCAAGTATTTCGCACAATTCAATTTTGTTAGGAAAGGTTTCGTTATCTAGCTTGCATTTATACCATGCTTGTTTGTCCATTTGTATTATCTTCTTTTCTATGATAAACTCCAAAATCGAGGAACTTTTGGCTGCATATAAAGTTAGATAATTCAGATTATTGAAGAATGAAACTTCAAATTTATTGTATTCCACTTCCTTCCGGTCTATTTTAATTTTGTAGCGATAGAGGAAATAATCGAATGTCGCCATCTGCTCGAATTGCCAAAAGGTAGTAGTGTCAGAGGAAGTATCCGTGTCATACCAATAACATTCATCGATGTTTGGTACTTTTTTGTCCGAAACTGCATTTGAATCGTATGCATCTCCGGGATTTGTAAGCGCACAAAAACATCCAAGAATCCGTTTGGTCATATCTATTAAAAATATCCGGTTTTTGTGTGTACACTGATTGAATGTATGCTTCATGATTTCCAGTACGGGAAGCTCCGTCAAATTTGGTGAATCTTTTACGAATCCTTCAAAGAAATGATAAACTCGTGCGAAGTCTGCATTAATATCCTTTACGTCTCCTTGTTTGGAATTATAGGGTGGAAGTATCTTTAATATAAGTAACAATAAGAATGGGACATCTACTTCGTTATTCTTATTGACGATATGAATCAGTTTATCAAGGTCTTTGTTCTTGCAATCCGGTTCCTGCAGGCCATCAGTGTAATAATAGCGGAGGAATGAATATAATAATTTGGGTTCCTGTAAGTCTATTCTTTTTTTCTTGATTTTATTTAGATAGATATCGGAAGCCTTTTGGTATTCTTCCAATTCTTTATCTATTTCAAAGGTTGAATAAGTATCACTGAATATTTGGCTACTCAATTCTCTGTATAAGCATCGTGCTGTGAAAGGTTTTATTTTGAGTATGCTGTTGTTGGTAGTCAGATTATATTCAATGTATTCACCAAACTCTTTTTTGGTGTTCCGAAATAATCTCAGTAAGCAGAGATCATTTAGGCGGTTGCGCAGTTGTATATTTTCTTTATCTTCATTTCTCATATCTGCTAATATTTAGTATGTATATACTAATTATACCCTTATTTCCCATTTGGGAGACAAAAATATACTTTTATTGAAAGCGTTGCAAGCAAATATTAGCTTTCTTTGCTGTCAAAGGAGAAAAATAAATGTAAAAAACAGTTCGTCCTATATTAGGATTATCAATTATAATCTATATATTTGCCGTGCATTGTTTACGGTGCGAATGACATATTAGATTGTAAAAAGACGTTTGTTTTCTTTAGGGTCCTATAAATACCGCCAATTTTTATACGAAACCCCGAACAAAGAACGACAGACGTCCGTGTTCCATATATGGGCACGGACTGTTGTTTTATTCGGGGTAGGTTACTTGGCGGTGCCTTTAGGACGATAAAATGATGGTACCGTGCTTTTTCTTTTCCATTTAAGATTAGATTGCATAGTATCGGATGAATCGGGAAAAGTAAAGGGAAAAGTAACATATTATGGAAAATGAAAAACAACACATACGAAAAACACTCTTAGTTGCCATAACCAGTGGGGCTACTAATCTGATGTCAATGACCATCTATCCTCATTTTAAGGACCGGTTTACTTATCTTGCCATTGAAAAGCAGGAAGGTTCAGTTTCATTTCTTTCTCATAATGATTTTACTTTTGATAGTTTAGTATTCACAACTTTTGGCGATTTTCCGGACATCGAAAAACGTTTATTGAGTTACATGGATAGGTTTGAAGAAATCATTCTTCTTTCTTGTCTTGGAAGACCTGTTAATGCCGAGTTGACAATCAGACTAGCTCATTTCTTTAGTTTTCAAAAGAAGAAGGTTATTTTAGTTGCTACGCTTCCTTTTGCTTTTGAAGGGAAGGAGCGGATTACTGAATCACTTTCGGTTATAAAGAAAATGAGAACCTTTCCCATTATATTACGGCTTAGTATAGGAGAGAGGTTCTTGGAAGGGCGCGATTTGGATTCACTTCCCTTTGGAGAAATTCTAGAAAAAGTGGGTGAGGATATAATTACTCTTCTTGAAGGTATCTGTGGTAATACGAATGAATCGGATTCTCAATCTTTAGATGAACAGATAGAATATATAGAGGCATATCGGGATGTGGCGGTTTCTAAAGCGCAGTCAATCCGAAAATATGTAGAAGAACTTGCGTATGGAAATACGATTTTTCCAACAGATACTAAGATTTCCAGTGTAGATATTTTGACAGATGATGGTGAAAATCAAAGTAAACCGTTGGAAGAATATTGTGACGTTTATGAAATTGGATGGGGGTATTATAATGAAAAGCGATATAATCAGGCTGTACATCAGCTTATGCCATTAGCTAAAAACAAAGACAAGGTGGCACATTTCTAGTAGGACTCTCTTTGTTAAAATTGGGGGACGAACATTCTGCGCAGGTCTGGTTTCGGCGTGCTGCTAATCAAGGAGAAAAGGCAGCCAAATTTTATGTTGGTTATTTATATGCTTTTGGTGAACATATAACTCATCAATATGACAAGGCGTTGAATTATCTCCAAGATGCGGCAGAAGATGGTGATGCAGATGCTCAGTTCCTAACAGCTTGGTTATATGAAGGTGGCTTAGGAATCAGTAAGGATATGAAAAAGGCACGAAAATGGTATCAGCAAGCTGCAAAACAGAAACATCCGTTTACGGTTCAGAGGCTAGACACATTCATAGAACCTATATCTTGGGAACTGATAATTTCCTTTTTGGCTGTAGACCTATTATTGCTATTATCTTTTTTCACAGGTTGGGATCTTGTTTCCTTTATAATTTTGAATATCTGTGTGGTGACTCTTTTTTGTAGTTGGGTGTCAAGGCGGAAGAAATGCAATAGAAAGAGATGGAATAAAAATATGAGATTGTTGATTTGGAATAAAACAGTATAATGTATTGTGGATTGGTAAAATATATAAATAACGAAGAACACTACGCTTTACTGATGGAGCAAATCGACAAAGTAAAGCATACTCTTTGGATCGGCACCGCTGATTTGAAGGATCTTTATGTGAAGCCCTCTTCAACAGTTGTTCCATTACTTCAACTTTTGGAAACGAAAGTGAAGCAGAAAGTGGCGATACGTCTGATTCATGCGAAAGAACCCGGTACGAATTTCCGTGCTGATTTTGATAAATATCCTCTTCTTTGGGCGGGGATGGAGCGTGTCCTTTGTCCTCGTGTACATTTTAAACTTCTTATTTTTGATATGTGCTCTGTTTATATTGGCTCAGCCAACATGACAGGTGCGGCTTTCGGTATGAAAGGTGAAAGAAATCGGAATTTTGAAGCCGGTATCTTCACGGAGATACCGGAAGTGGTGACAAATGCGGTGAAACAATTTGATGAAGTCTGGATGGGGAAGTATTGTAAAGGATGTGGGAGGAAGAGGTTTTGTGGAGATAGAATATTAATTTAATATACTGAAATTATGGAAGATAAAAATTTATTGGAAAAGGGAGGAGATTTCCTTTTGGAGAATAGTGGTAGGGCATTACTGTTAGGTAAGGACCCTATATCTGTTGGTTTGGGAGTTGCGACAGCTACTACTCAAGTTATAGTAGGTGGAGCATTGAAAGGAACTGGTAAATTAGTGAAAATGTTTATGGATAAGAAAAAGAAGTAACAGAAGGAACATAGAATTTTCTATGTGGAAATGGAAATAACTAATATTATAAAATTATGTTTGGATTAGAGTTTGTTGCGGGGCGGTTTGTAAAAGCAACATTAAAATCTGCTGCCAATCAAGTGTTATCAGACAAGATTGCTCGTACAGTCAAAAGGCATGCTTGGTGTGCTTCCTTAGTGATGATATTACCTACATTTGGCTTAGATTCATTTCTTTTCATTGGTGTGCTATGGCATATGTATAGCAAAATTTGTGATTTGGTGAATATCCCATTTTGGGAACATTTTGTATCAACATGTTTGATTGCTATTCTTGTCAACTTTGCATTTGCATTTGTTGCAAGTATGGTTTTGAGTTTTATACCATTGGGAGATTCGCTACTTGCGTTTGTTCAAATCATGTTGTCAGGTATCGCTTATATGAAAGCGTTGACAATGAAGTATGACTTAAAAGCAGAATAGAAGATATAATTTTGCAAAATAGGAGTGTAAGAATACATATTTTTTAACTAAAGGTTATTATGAGTATATCATTAATTAAGAAATCTATAACTACGGTTGGTAAAGTATCGCTCGGACTTTTAGGGTTATTGTTCTCTAAAATTTCCAAAAAGTAAAATAGTGGGGTGTGGGAATGAATAGAAACCATACAAATCGGTAAATCAATAATTGATTCATATAATAAATAAAAAAATGGAAGTAGATTATACATTATCCTCTATGTTTGAATCAAACAAAAAGGAGTTGGAGAATAAACTTAAAGATTTGGTTTTGCCCAAAGATGCAAGTAAGGTTCAAAGAATAGTTATGGGTGCATTGAATACCATGTTTGAGAATGATGGTGAGTATCGACAAGGCTTAACTCAATCAGAAGATTATATTCTGATTGCAGCTATAGAACTACTTAATGCGCAACAAAACATAGTACGCGAAATTGTAGCAGGAATGGAAGGAGGAACTTATGTCTCTTTGAACAAAGCCAATAATCAATGTAGACAAAAGGAGAAGAACTCCTATCTGTGGATGGGAACTGTTACAGGAGCAGTTGTGGGTACAATGTCCGGCATCTTCTTAGATACTTGGAAGGCTGTTTTCTGTGCCATTGCAGGTTCTGCCGTTGTGATATATGGTGTTACTTCTTTGCATAAAACGAAATCAACGGAAAAAGAGAGCGTATCTTGTCCCATAGATACTCAGGTATTTGTGAATATTGTGAAAACGGTGTGCGAAAAGATTGATGGTTTGATAGAAACATATCGTGTGCAAGTAACTCGGGTAAAAAATATGTACAAACAAAGAGAAAAGCCCTCTTTGCAAAGAGATTATCCTTTGTTGCTTCAAGCTATTCAAGCATTGGTGGCTATAGAGCAGAACACCGGTGAGCCGGATAAGAGAATGAAAAAAGTAGAGAAAAAGATCGCCGATCTTTCTGAAACATTGGAAAATTATGGTTTGTCCGTTGTAGACGGAAAAATCACAGAAATTGTAACATTATGAGTAAAATACCATTGGTAAAGCCCGATAAAAGTCGGCATGAATACGTAGTCGGAATAGATTTTGGACACGGAGAGACATCAGCAGCCTATTGTAAATTGGAATGGGATAAGGATGCCGGACAGAGAGAATCTGCCGTTTCTGACATAGAATTTGCAGGTAGTCTGAGAGTGCTTCCATCGGCGATTAGTATCACTCTGGATGGAAGAGAACATATCGGAAGTGACGCTTTCCGATTGGATTCAATGACCTCCAATACTAAAACGAGAGTCTGTTTTAAACAATGCCCTGAAGATATTAAGGGTGAACCGGAGCAGCTGATGATTGCCTATATGCGCGCGGTATATGCAAAGATTCTTGAAAAAACAGATAAGTTGAAAAAAGGTAACCATATTGTATATATTGCTCGACCGTCGGGATGGAAGGATGACGAAGTGAAAGATTTGTATAAAAGGATGGCAATAGCAGCCGACATACCATTGGGAGGTTTGACTTCAGAATCACGTGCTGCCATTTTTTATGCAATGAACAAAGATGAATTCCGCAAGAATATATCGAGAGGAGGGATTGTTTTTGATTTAGGTTCAAGTACATTAGACTTCACCTATTTGACTTTGGATGACCCTTCCAGCATAATAGATGATGGAGAACCCTGTGGGGCATCTCTGATTGAACAGACGATTTTTGAGCAATTGTTGCTAAAGGATGATAGGTTCTCGGATTTTCTAAAAAAATATCCTGCATGTAAAGATGCGCTTCTTTTTAAAGTGAGAGAGGAGAAGGAAGCAGTTTATAATAGAATAGATATGGATACGAGTGTCCGTGTGAAAATAGACTTGGAGCAATTATCAAGTTACTTGGAAGAAAAGGACGCTGCTAAATATGAGGATGTTGCATTGAAATTAAAGTTTTCAAGCGTAAATGCTTTCAATGATTGGTTGGAACAAACATGTCATTATAAGACACGTATCAAAGAGGCTATAAAGAATTTTCAAACTAAACATCTCCGAGGTAAAGAGGTTTATGGAGTTTATCTTGCCGGCGGAGCGACAAGAATGAACTTTTTAAAGCCGCTTGTCGCAGAGATGTTCCAGCTTTCGGATGAGCAAGTGAAAAGCGGCGGAGCTGACTCTTCGTTGGTAGTATCAAGAGGAATTGCGCTTTTAGGAACAGTCGATGCGATAGTTGATGTATTGAGGAAAGATTTGGAAAAAGAAAAGATGAAGTTGGTCGAACCTCAAAGACTGCGCGAGAGCATGGATATACTGATTGAAAATATGGCAGGTGTTATTTCGGAGACTTCGTGGAGTGTGGTACATGAAGCTTGTTTGGATTTTAAAAGAAAAGACTTGGATAAGAAATTAGGCGTAAAAGACTTGGAAGGTGATATCCGTTCGAAATTGGAGAAGTTTTCTGAGAGCGGGGTGTTGTCTGTTATTTCCGGAGTCTTTAATCAGTTTTTTCAACGTGAGGGTGAAAATGTCAGGAAAGAGTTGAATAAAATTATTTGTAAGTATGCCCCTGGACAAGAAATAAAGAATGTGCATAATGCGGTTTCGAATATAAGTTTGGATACACAAAACATCTCCGATATATGTATGAAACACACATCGGGCATTATCAGTAAAATGTTGTGGGCGGCTCTTGGCATATTCTTGTTTGGAATCTTTTCGATTATATACCAGACAATCAAATATTTGATATATAGATTTAAGTCGGAGGAGAGTAGGCGCAAAGATATCTGTCATGAACTTGAAAAGAATGAGTCGAAGATAAAAGCTGGTATTAAAACGGAACTAGTTAAACAGTTTTCGCAAGATGCTTCGTTTGTCAATGTCGTGTCGAAAGAGTTGGAGACTTATCTTTCAAAGTTGATTCAAAGTAATATAGACAGAGTAAAAATTGCAATTGAATAAAAAACAGATCGAGATGGAAAAAGGTAATGAAATAATGCCTCAAAATGAGGGAAAAAGTGAAGATCGTTTCGAACCAATAGCTAAGATATTGGCGGCTAATGCCGTTGCCAAGTCTTTGTCTTTTACGATGGAACGGAAATACTTGAATGAGATAAATAAAGAAGGTCAGATTTATGATGGATTTAGATTGGAATCTGTTCATCGGTTTGATTCTCCATTGGCTCCATATTGGATAGAGATAGAACGTATCGGAAAGCCGCTTGATAATAATGTGGAAAATTGTTTTTCTGCTATACAAAAGATTCTTTCCACGTGTTCTTTACCAAAGAAAATCCAATTGCTTTTTCTTGTACATAGTGAAGATGGTGTTTGCCATCTTTATATAGGTATCCGCCCAGTTGCAGGTAAAGAGGTGAAATCATCTTTCGTGGATAGTTTAGCTGATTTCATAGAAGGCATCTGGCCGGGAGTGAAATGTGTGGTCGTTAAGGGTAGAAATCGTTTAAATTTTATATCTGACAAGATTAAAGACGAAGAAAAAGGATACGATTATATTTATTCCATAACCGGTATTCCTTCTATGGAGAGCCAGTATAAGTCAATTTATCCGGCAACGATAGATAAATTGATTGCGGGAATGAGGAAGAAGAACTTTTCATATTTAGTCGTTGCAGATCCAGTTCTCGAACAAGAGATTGATGAAATATTGTATAAATGCAGGGATTTTAATGGACAGGCAGAGTCTTTGAAGTCGTTTAATTTTTCGGAAAGTGATTCTAAAGGAAGCAGTAGTTCTTATTCTTATGGAAAAAGTATGTCAAAATCAATTTCTCAAGAAAGTACAAATAAAGGATGGCAATTAGCAGGTGTCGGATTAATGTTAGCTTCTGCATTTTTTCCACCTGCAGGAGCTGTTACAACAGCTTTGGCTTTAGGTACTTCTTTCTTGAGAGCATCCCAAAATATAGCAGGGGTAAATTTGTTGACGGCTTTTTCTCCTCGAAAAACAAAGGGGTATTCAGAAGGAACGACAGAATCGGAAACTACAGGATTTAGCCAAAGTCAAAGTAAAACTATTAGTCAGAATTTGGTTAATAAGCATATCGAATCTGTTTCAGAACATTTGTTTTATCATTCTAAACGGTTTGAGACGGGAAAGGCTATCGGCTGTTGGAACGTAGGTGTTTATCTAATGGCAGAAAAGGAAGCGGATATTCAAAGTGGTTCGTTGCAATTAAGGTCAATATTAAGTGGCCAGGAATCTATATTTGAACCGATACGTATCCATGATATATCTTCATTGGTTGACCGAGATAAGAACAATACGTTGGCATTAATGGCACCACCGACGATACGTATTAAAACACCTTCTGGTGAATATTTCGAGCATCCGTTAGGTGAGCAGTTCAAGGAATTGAAAACTCTTCTTACTACCAAGGAGCTTTCTTATCTGATTAATTTTCCGTTACGTGCTGTTCCGGGAATTAGCGTAATAGACAGTTCACCTGAATTTAGTCTGAACCAGCAGGACGAAGAGAAAGAAAAGGATATTGCATTTGGAAAATTATTATATGGCGGAACTGAGACAAAGCTCAATTACCATATTCCTATAGATGTATTATCTCGCCACACTTTGCTTTCCGGAATCAATGGTAGCGGTAAGACGAATACGGTTCAAGCAATATTGAACGGTTTGGATATGGATTGCCCGTTTTTGGTAATTGAACCGGCAAAGACGGAATACATAGATTGGGCATTGCATTATAATGAATTGCATCCAGAGCATCCTATTGATATTTATATTCCCGGCTGTAAGAAGTACAAGACAGGTTATGAACCTAAAACACTGAAGTTGAATCCTTTTGAGTTGGTTTGGTTGAAAGAAGAATTAGAACCGAATGTGCTGACGCATATCGACCGCTTGAAGTCGACTTTTGCAGCCGCGTTTCCTATGTATGATATTCTTCCTGTTCTGATGGAAGATTTGATTTATACGGTTTATCAGAATAAGTCTACAGACTGGTTAGGAAAAGAACCTGTATTTGGGGCTACTCTACCTCCTACACTAAACAGTATGAGCGTTTGTGTGGATAAGGTTATTTCCAACCGTCAGTATGAGGAACGGATAGAACGCAATATGAAAGCGTGTCTGAATACTCGTATTGATAGCTTGAAAAGGGGATGGAAAGGAGAAATGCTGAATACTTTGCATTCTACTCCTTGGTTAGATTTATTTGGCAAACGGTGTGTCATCAATCTTTCGTATGTGGGAGATGATATTGACAAGTCGTTCTTCATGGCTTTGATTCTTCAATTCTTATATGAGTATCGCACGGCGCAAGCCGAAGTGGGGGAAATTGATTTCAATGACAATACGTGTCGGCATTTAACGGTTATTGAAGAAGCACATCGAGTGATGCCGAGATGTGAGAATCAAGAACTTCCCCAATATAAATCGGCAATGATGTTCAGTAATATGTTGTCGGAAATTCGGGCGTATGGCGAAGGTATGCTCTTGGTAGACCAAGTGCCGACACGTCTGATTCCGGACGCAATTAAGAACACGAACCTGAAAATAACGCATCGTCTGGTCGCTGAAGATGATTGTAAAGCAATCGGTGAATCAATGGGGCTGAATGATGAGCAACGTAAGATAATAGCAAAATTGCTGACAGGACAATGCGTGGTTTCTAATTCATTATCTACAGATACATATTGGGTTCAAGTAAATAAGGTAAAATAGTAATGATGTTGTTCTGCAAGCAAAACATGGACGTTTTGACTGTTTCAAGTGAAAACTTGAAGCAGTCTGTACTATCTCCCAATGAGATAGATTATTTGAGAGAAGTGGATGTCATGAATGATTTTGAGACGTATCAGAATCGTTTGAATGAAATAAAAGAATTGTCTTGTGTAAATGAGAAGCAAATACTTAGTTTGTTGGATTCCCTGGAGAGAGAACAATATTTTTCTCAGGAGTATGAAGAATTATGTAAACAAGTAAGTTTAGAGCGGGAAGATTACCAAAAGATTAAGGATTTTTCGTTGGACCATAATTTGGATATAAAGGTAAATAGCGGTTCTCTTGATTTGATAAATGAAGACAAGGTTGTAGTAGTAAGTCTGGATTCTGTTCAAAAAACAGGAGAAGTACTGATAGGGGAGCATTATTATCGTCGTACGGAAAACTATTACACGAATGTGCAAAGAGGAGAATTTCGTTTGCCTGGGTATGAAATTAAAGATACTTATAACGTGTACGGTCCTAACAGCAGTTTGACAGGAAGTATAAAGGTGGTTGAAGTGAATGGGACAAAATACGAAATTCCCATAGTCAAGGAAGAAAGACAATATCATGGTATGTTAGTGCGTACTTATGGTACTCCGGATTTTAAAAAATATGCGGTTGCCACTATTTCGATAAAAGAGGATGCTGTGATAAGAGACGCTTCTTCTCATAAAAAAGAAGCTACACGGATATTGGCTCAAAATTTTATCGAGGGCAAACATTTTCCGGGGACATTTACCGAACAGCAAGAATTGGCTTTGCGGGAAATAGCCAATGGTAAAGTGGCTGAAACAATACTCGGTTTAACCCCTCATCATTCAGGCAATGCGGAAATGCAATATGTACCTACGGATTTGCATAAGGCTGTCAATCATTTAGGAGGCAGTTGGCTAATGAATGAGAAAAATTACTTTAAAGGATTTGAATGTCATGATACGGAACAGATTCGTAGTAACTTATCTTCTTCTCAGTTGGAGTATATTAGCGAAATATTGCCATTAAAAGATGCAGATTTGTTGATTGACAGAATTGATGAATTAAATGATATGGAAGGTTTTCCTCCCAAGGCAATTGATTCGGATGAAGGGGTGGCAAAGTTATTAGAATCAATACAGCACGATATCAATCCTTTGTATTTGGAGGCACCGCAAGACGCTGTTCAGATAGAAGAAATATCAGAAACAATGAGCTGCATGAAAGAACTGAATTATAATGAATGGAAAGAAATATCTTTTGATAAGCGGATGGAGGTATTACAGGAATTAGAAAATAATATTGCTGAGATTGCTCATCGTCCGTCTTGCGAAGTTTGTGCTAAAAAACTTGGTGATGGTCATATGGGTTATTATTCGCAAGATTCTAATAAGATTGTAATAAATAGTGACTTCATTAGTTCTAATTCCGAAAAGGCATACAATAACGTTTTAGAAACATTAGTCCATGAAGGACGTCATGCGTATCAATGTTATAATTTATATGAGAGAGAGGTGCATCCGCGTCAAGGAGAGATCTCTAATTGGCGTATGAACGAAATTGAATATGGGTATCAAGACGTGAAACATTTCGGATTTAAAATTTACGAGATGCAACCTGTAGAAGCGGATGCACGGGCTTTTTCAGAAGATGTATTTAAAAGTTATATGGATAAAAAAGCATAATGATATGGACCAAATAAAGAATATATTGATTTCAAGAGGATATACGGAGAAGCAGGCTCTTGCTGTTATTCCTGAATTACTTAAAATGGATGATAGCTTGCAACAAGGGCTTCAATGTTGGTTGGGCAATGAAGAAGAAATGGATTATACTGTCGAAGGTTTTAAGTTGTCGGAGCTGAAACAAAAATTTGATATGACTTATCCAGCTGCTTTGTTGACGATAGATTGGTTAATCAAGGAGCCTGAAAGAGCTATGAGAAGTATTAATCGTGGAATTAAATAATAAAGATAATATGTCACAATTTCAATTAATGGCAAAAGTGAATATACAACTTAGTGGAGGAATGAAGATTGATAAAGGACAAACTTTTTTTGTAAATCTTCCTTTTGGACGTTTGCCATTTGATTCTATTAATAGTAAAGAAGCTGTAATTAAACAATTGGAACTTAGAAATTTCAATATAAAAGGGCATGAGAATATATTAGGTACTAACTATTTTGAAGTTAAAAAATTTTAGTTTATGTCTTTCGTCTCTAGCTTTTTACAATCAGATTGGACAGTCAAAGCAACAAAGTATGCTTATAATCCGAGGAGATTGAAAGCGTTAGTCTTTCAGTTAGGATTATTTTTGTCGAGAAAAGGTTTAGCTAATCTTCGAAAGCAGATTAGGCTGATGTATTGTTATTTGCGAGATATTGCAACGGGAAAATATAAGGATTATGATGTTGGTTGTTTGATTTATATCATAGCAGCCACCCTTTATTTACTTTCTCCTATAGATTTAATTCCTGATTTTCTACCAATGGGGTTTGTGGATGATACGGCAATAATTATTTGGGCTTTAAATGTTACATCTAAAGAGTTGGATCAGTACATGGAGTGGAATCCCGATTGTGAGAAAGGAAATAAATAGTTATTGCTTTCTTCTAATTCAGCTTCATTGGCTATTGTATTTAAATATGAACTATAAGTGTAAGAATTATGAGTAAAGAAATAGATGAATATAAAAAAAAGGCTGAGCAAGGTGATGCGGAAGCTCAGTGTAGTTTGGGTGATTGCTATCGTTTAGGTCTGGGCGTGGAGCAGGATTATTCCGCAGCCTTCAAATGGTATCAGTTATCTGCCGAACAAGGATATTCGGACGCTCAATTTTGTTTGGGAACTTTATATGAAGAAGGTCTCGACGTAGAGCAAAATTTAGAATTAGCTGTCGATTGGTATCGTAAGTCTGCCGAGCAAGGTAATGCAGAAGCTCAATATCTCTTGGGTGATTGCTATCGTGTAGGTCTAGGCGTGGAGCAGAATTATTCCGCAGCCTTCAAATGGTATCAGTTATCAGCTGAACAGGGAGATCTGGACGCTCAATATTATTTAGGGCTTTTATATGGAGAAGGTGCTGGAGTAGAGCAGAATTTAGAATTAGCAGTCGATTGGTGTCGTAAGTCTGCCGAACAAGGTAATGCAGAAGCTCAGTGTAGTTTAGGTGATTGTTATCGCTCAGGTCAAGGCGTGGATCAGGATTATTCCGCAGCCTTTAAATGGTATCAGTTATCTGCTGAGCAGGGATATTCGGACGCTCAATATTGTTTAGGACTTTTATATGGAGAAGGTGCTGGAGTAGAGCGAAACTCAGAATTGGCTGTCGATTGGTATCGTAAGTCTGCTGAACAAGGAAATGCAGATGCTCAATGTCTTTTAGGAGCTTGTTATGGTCTAGGTGATGGAGTGGAGCAAGATGATTTTATGGCTTTCAGATGGTATCAGTTATCTGCCGAACAGGGAAATTCTGTCGCTCAATGTTGTTTGGGTGATTACTATCGTTTAGGTGATGGTGTGGATCAGGATTATTCCGCAGCCTTCAAATGGTATCAGTTATCAGCTGAACAGGGAGATCTGGACGCTCAATATTATTTAGGGCTTTTATATGGAGAAGGTGCTGGAGTAGAGCAGAATTTAGAATTAGCAGTCGATTGGTGTCGTAAGTCTGCCGAACAAGGTAATGCAGATGCTCAATGCGCTTTGGGGGATTATTATCGTTTAGGCCAAGGTGTGGAGCAGGATTATTCTGAATCTATCAAATGGTATCAGTTATCAGCCGAACAGGGAAATTCTATCGCTCAATATTGTTTAGGTTTTTTGTATAGAGAGGGTGTCGGAGTAGAGCAAAATTTAGAATTGGCAGTCGATTGGTATCGTAAATCTGCTGATCAGGGTAATGCAGACGCTCAATGTTGCTTGGGTGATTGCTATCGTTTAGGTCAAGGTGTGGAGCAGAATTATTCTGAATCTTTCAAATGGTATCAGTTATCAGCCAGACAAGGGAACTCGGTCGCTCAACTTTATTTAGGAGTTTTATATGATGAAGGTGTCGGAGTAGAGCAAAATTTAGAATTAGCAGTCGATTGGTATCGTAGGTCTGCTGATCAGGGTAATGCCGGAGCTCAATGTTGTTTGGGTGATTGCTATCGTTTAGGTCAAGGTGTGGAGCAGGATTATTCCGTAGCCTTCAAATGGTATCGGTTATCTGCCGAGCAGGATTATTCGGACGCTCAGCTCCGTCTAGGAGTTTTGTATGCAGAAGGTCTCGGAGTAGAGCAAAATCTAGAATTGGCAGCAGATTGGTATCGTAAGTCTGCCGAATAAGGTCATGAAGAAGCTCAATGTTGTTTGGGTGATTGCTATCGTTTAGGTGATGGTGTGGAGCAGGATTATTCCGCTGCTTTCAAATGGTATCAGTTATCTGCTGAACAAGGTGATCCGGAAGCTCAATTTAATTTGGGATCTATGTGTGAAAAAGGTCTTGGAGTGGAGCGGAATCTAGAATTGGCAATAGATTGGTATCGTAAGTCTGCCGAACAAAATTTTGAGGAAGCTGTTGAGGCTTTGAAAAAATAGATGAATAATTAGGTATATCTGAAGAACGTGCTGTGTACGGAAATAGAAACTTATGAGATGCTAATTGAAAGCTCGAAAGTGAGAGGTGTAGGAGCTTCCTTTTAACTCAGTTTTCGTTAGCGTCTTTTTAATTGGATTTGGATTAACTGATGATACGCTTTGATGCAATGACGATTGAGGATGAAGAAAAGAGTGAAGATGAGAGGATGAAAAAGAAAGCTTTAAAATTGGCAATAGATTGGTATCGTAAGTCTGCCGAGCAAGATAATGAGGAAACTGTTGGGGCTTTGAATATTGAAGAATTGTTTTCCATCCATTCTTTGCATTACGAGGTGTTGGAAGGCGACAAGGCGGGTATTTCATCAATCAGGGTGAACGATCAATACCGAATCAAATTTACCGTATTCAACCAAGAAGCCGAAACGGTTGTCTATATTTGTAATATATTGGAATCTTCTGTCCGTATGCTTTGCCGAAAATATATAGACGAAGTAAGCGATTCTTCTACACAAGCTAAGCATTTTATACAGTGATATTAATGAAGTTATCTAATAGAATTAATCAGTTGCAGTTGAACAACTCATGTAATGCACAAGAGCAATCAATCGATTACACTTGTGCATTGTCGTAGTTATTCGACAGTAGCAGATGAGTCATAAAGAAATAGATTGAAATGGAGATAATGGTCTGATGAACAGTGTGTTATCGGAAAAGTGCAATTTTATTTCCGAAAAGAGTAAAAACGACCGTATGTTTTTTGTAAACTTATTTAAAATCAGGGAATTTTTATTCGTTAATTAGTTGATTATAAGCGGTGTGACATTTTTTCCCCCCGTATAAAACTTAAAATAGATACAATTTTGTTGCACGGAAAAAGTATATTCGAAGTAGGTTAGCTAGTGGTTTGGATAGAATGATGAAGATTAATAATCTAGTATAAATATACTAATTGTACTCTATTCATTGAAGTTAGGGATAGCTTTTTATTTTATTTGAGATTGTCTGAAACAAATATTGTTTTTCTTTGCATCACAAGAAAAAGGGTTATTGAGAAAAATGGAAAAATCGGAGGTGATGAAACCGGTGCGGCTACAAGTATCGGCTTTATTAAAATATATAAGTGAAGGACTTTTTGAAAAAGAACATATAATGTCTTTGGCCTTACTGAGTACTTTGGCGGGTGAAAGTATATTTTTGTTGGGACCGCCGGGAACGGCAAAGAGTATGATAGCTCGCCGACTGAAAATGATATTCAGACAGGGTAGTTCGTTTGAGTATTTAATGTCACGTTTCAGTACGCCCGATGAAATATTCGGTCCTGTTTCTATTTCTAAATTGAAAGAACAAGACATTTATGAACGAATTGTAGATGACTATCTGCCTACTTCCACAATTGTTTTTCTTGACGAAATATGGAAAGCGGGGCCTTCTATACAGAACTCGTTACTCACTGTACTCAATGAAAAGATTTACAAAAATGGACGTAAAGAGATCGCTTTACCTTTGAAAGGGTTGATTGCTGCATCCAACGAATTACCGGTAGAAGGGGAAGGGTTGGAGGCTTTATGGGATCGCTTTTTGGTACGTGTTGTTTCCAACTGTATCTCTAACGAACGTTCTTTTTATAAAATGTTGCGGCAAGGAACTAAAACTACGATACGGCAACCAATTCCTAAAGTAATGCTTATTACGGATGAGTGTTACAAGCAATGGCAGGATGAGATGGAACAAATTGAGATATCGGATGAGATATTGAAACTGATAACCCGTGTACGGATGGGGCTGAGGAAATATGTACAGAATACAGATGAGGCGGATGGAGAAAAGTTTTATATATCCGATCGTCGCTGGAAAAAGATTGTGCATCTCATGCAGGCATCAGCATTTTTGAATGGAAGAAGGGAAATTGTAGAGTCGGATGTATTACTTTTGTTTTATTGCCTTTGGAATACAACGGAGGCTATTCCTGTGATATTGGATGTGGTATCGGCATCATTATTTACTGATTATATAGAGAGGATAGAAGAGATAAAGAAGCAATTGGAAAGGATACAGAAGGAATCTGTACGGGGAGAAATACCGGAAGATAATATGAAACCGAAAATTTTCAATTATTTCTATTATAAGGTAGAACGTTACAAAACAACTCCCTGTTACGTGTTTTCTACAGATTACCGGCATCTTGACCGGACGAAAGACAGAGATGGAATCTGTTACTCGGATGCACAATCGCGTACTCATTTTATTCGTCTTATTGACATGGATGTACCTTTTTCCTCTTCCGGGCAAAGGCATAATATCTGTCGGATAAAAGTCAGGAGAGGAAGAGGTACGCTGATTGTTGACGGTAAGGAATATCCGTTGTGTTGTTCCGAAGAAAGGAATGACCCGGAAGAAATGCGAGAAGAATCTCCCTCCAATGGTAGGAAGCAGATGTTGGATGTGTGGATGAGAGAATGTGAGGAGCTCAAGGTACGTCTGGCTGAAAAAATGGCAGATGCGCAATGGACTGAAAATTTATTTATCTCTGTTAATGATAGGCAATATATAAAAAAATATGCCGTGCAATGTGAGAAGCGAATAGAATCACTGCTTATAACTATTTGCAATCAGCAGATATTATGAAGAATGATATTGAATCGCAACTGTCGGTATACGCGTCTGCTTTTGATGAATTCGTGGATACAGGTAAATATCCTGTGCATGACGAAGAAGATGTATTGATGGCGTATTTGGTTACTGTATTTGAGGATTGTTTGGGAACACAGTGGTGGAGTGATGAGATATTGCGTGATTTATTAAAGAATTCAGTATTGGAGTTTTTCTCAATACTTCTCTCTTGTTTTCAGCAGATAGAACAGAGAAGGGAAATAGAACGGCAATATATGTATGCAATATTGAATGCTCAGGACATAGAGAGGAAGGAAGGGTTATGGGGGAAGGTTTCGGATTATCTGAAGGGACAGTATTCTCAGTATGAATTGAATGTAGACGGATATAACAGCTTGCTGAAATTAGATGAGTTTGACAAGGATATTTTGTTTCAAAAGATTTGTGATGAATGGAGTTTGGCATATAGGGAGAAAATATTGGAAGAAAAACAAAGATATTTGAATAGCAGTAAGATACAATTTGAAAATTCTGTAGGGAGATCGAATATGAAAGATTATCGTATGGTGAGTCGGTATCGTACGATAAGTGTAAAATATAAGGAGTTGAAAGAGATAGTGAGTTGCATGGGGAGGGAAAAAGAACAGGCTGAGGAGTTGGATACGCTAATTAAGCAATACATACCGGAAACTCTTTCTGCATCTGTAGCACACTCGGACATACATGGGGTGGAGGAAGGGAATGACTTGCAGGCATTAATGCCGACAGAAGTCGCACTGTTGGCGGAGTTTGCTACAGAAGATTTGTTTTTTATGAAATATGCTATGAGGCAATTGCAGTTGTTTTCCAATCGTTCGGATAGTGTGCGGAAGAAGCAGGAAAGTCAAACAAAACGGAGAGAGCCTCGCCAAATAAAAGGACCGATGATTGTAGCGATTGACACGAGCGGCTCGATGAGTGGAAAGGCAGAAAGTATTGCTAAAGCTTTGCTTCTGGAAATCACTCAAATGGCGAAAAAACAACACAGGAAATGCTTTTTGCTGTCTTTCTCAGTACGGGCTCAAGCGTTGGATACGGCACATTCGGGAAATTGGAAAAAGGTAAGGGAATTCATGGTTTCACATTTCTCTGGTGGTACGGATGGGGAAGAAATGTTGAAAACAGCTCTTCATACGTTGACTCAGGAGAATTATTTGATGGCGGATGTACTGATAATAAGTGATTTTGAGTTTGACTTCTGTTGTAAGCCTACTGAAAGCAGGATTCGTAAAGAACAGGAAAGAGGGGTTCGTTTCTATGGATTACAGATAGGAAACGGGGTTAATGTATATGAAGAATTGTTGGATAAGGTATGGAGATTGGATCTTTGGCATTAGTTGGGTATACTTATTTTATCTGCAATCTGTTTTTCTTTGGCGAATAAGTACTACTTTTGGAGTTTGATTGGAAAATAGAATCGGAATGAAAGATAAAAGGATGGAAATAAAGGAACGCATCAGTCTTTTGCTGGAAGAGATGAATCGGGGTGTATATGAGAAGGAAGTGGAAGTAGGGTTGTCTTTGCTTGCCGCTTTGGCGGGAGAGAGTATCTTACTGTTGGGCCCTCCCGGAGTAGCCAAATCTATGGTGGCTCGGCGGTTGAAGAAAGCTTTTGTAAATGCCCGGGCGTTTGAATATCTGATGTCACGGTTCAGTACTCCTGATGAGATCTTTGGTCCGGTAAGCATTAGCCGTCTGAAAGAATCGGATACGTACGAACGCGTGGTTGACGGTTATCTGCCGACAGCGGATGTTGTATTTCTGGATGAGATATGGAAAGCGGGACCGGCGATACAGAATACACTGCTAACGGTTATTAATGAGAAACTTTTTAGAAATGGAAATACGGAAATCAAGTTGCCGTTGAAACTGCTCGTTGCCGCCAGTAATGAGCTTCCTGCTCAGGGAGAAGGGCTCGATGCTTTGTGGGATCGTTTTCTGATTCGCGTCATCAGTACTTGTGTGAAGCGGGAAGAGACATTTTATCAGATGTTGCTGGATGAAGAAGTGGAAGAAGACGATGAAGTCGGGAAATGGCAGATAACGGATGAAGAATATCGCTTGTGGCAGGAAGAAATAGTCCGGGTGACAGTACCTATGACAATTCTGGCGTGTATAACGGAGATTCGTCAGGGATTGGGAAAAGTGGAAGTACAAGGTTCGGAAGTTCATCGTAATGTCTATGTGAGCGACCGCCGTTGGAAGAATATAGTACGGCTTCTGAAGGCTTCGGCTTTTGTACATGGGCGTACGGAAGTCACTTTGTCGGATTTGTTGCCTGTTTATCATTGCTTGTGGAGTGAGCCGGATGAGCGTACGGACATACGTCAGATAGTAATCCGTAGTTTGTTTGCCTCTTATGTTAAGGAAATTTCATCGATTAGCCGGGCTTTAAAATCGGATTTGAAAGTGAGTCGTGTGCGTGAAGCGTTGGAGAAGGCACGAAAACAAGGCGACCGCAGGGATGATGACCTGTTGATTGTCGATCATTTCTATTACCAGGTTGAAAATCATGGTACGGGAAATACTTATATCTTCATTGTGGATTATCGGAATCTGAAGGAATATAATCCGAAAAATGCACCGGCGACAGGGATGATGTATGCCGATCCTCAGAATCCGAAGCAGACGATTATACGTGTCTTTTCGGGTACTGCCAAGCTGGGAGAGCAAGGAGCTGAAAGGGTGACGCTGTATCGGGATGACAGGAATCTGTATATTAACGGGGTACGTTTCCCGATGCGTCGGCTGCAAAGAGGAGAGCAACAGCAACTCTGGCTGGGGAATGTAACACTTACCGACCGTGATTATGAGCAGGAGTTGGAAACGGTGAATGCTGCCGTCGAAAAACTGTTTAGAGAATTGCAGGGAAATATGTTTATATCCGAAGAGGATAAAACAGAGGTGGGGAAGTATGTGGCTCTGGTGCGTAAGGAGATAGCTTGGGCACGTGTGGATGTACGTAAATTGCGGTACGGCGATGAATCCTAAATATGACGCTTCCTTTTATATCCGGGTGCTGGATCAATATGTGGCAACCGGTGAGTGCAGTGATACGGATGATGAACCTTTGTATGCGTATTTGTTGTCTATCATGAATGATCCGATGATAAAGATACAAGTGCTGACTGATGAAGTGTGTGCCCGTATTTTTTATGACATGATGAGCCAGTTCATTCATTTGAATCTGGAAAAGGAAAAGTATAACCTGCAAAAAAGCCAATCGGAGCAGAATGGAATGAAGCAAACGCTGGAATGGTCGATAGCCAGGCGGAAAGACGGATGGCAGGCTTTGCTTCAGCAAGTATCGGATAAATACGAGACAATGGGTTTTGGTAGTTCCTTTTATAAAAGCCAGTTCGGGAATGAGGAGGAAAAGTATGGCGATGATGAACTTTGGGAACGGATGGTGGAAGATTGGGAGGAGGCTTTCAAACGTAATCTGCAGGAACAGAAAAAGAAGGAGATAGACCGGAGGAAAGAGAGTCTGGAAAATAGGTTGCACGCCAATCTCAAGAATATTCCTGAATATCTTAGACGGCATGAGGTGGAAAAAGATGAATTCTTTCAGGCATGGGGACTGATGAGCGGGATGTGGAATACGGTTGACTTTGAGCGGATCCGTAAAGTGGTGCGTATGCAGAAGGAATATCCGGAGATCATTAAAATAGCAAACTTGATGGGGCGTACTGCCGATGATGAGGGAAGGGAACGACTGCACGTGGGACAAGAGGATGTGTATCGGTTGGAACATTCCTCTAAAAATGATATTCAAGGAGTTACTGTCGGTAATGACTTGAATGCTTTATTGCCTACGGAGATGGTGCATTGTGCTGATGATGATTTGGAGAGTTTGTTTATTTATAAATATGTCACCCGAAAGCTCCAGACGTTCCGCTATAAGTCCGAGATTATGCAGCCTGCCCGTTCGTTGGAAACCAAACCGGCTGTTCATAAAGGGCCGATGATTGTTTGTCTGGATACTTCCGGAAGCATGGTAGGCATTCCGGAGAAAATAGCTTATTCTTTGTTGGTGAAACTATTGGAAATAGCCGACAGGCAACGCCGTCCTTGTTTCCTGATCGCTTTTTCTGTTTCGATATGTCCGATTGATGTCCGCAAGGAACGGGCCCGTTTGCTTGATTTCTTTTCTACCACCTCTTGCGGGGACACGGATGCCACCCGGATGCTGAAAGCTACTTTCGACTTACTTCAATCGAAGAAAGAGTATATGAATGCGGATGTTTTATGGATTACTGATTTTAAAATACCGCTTCCCTCACCGAAGTTGACTGACCGGATATTGGAATATAGAAAGGCGGATACACATTTTTATGGCTTGCAGCTTGGCATTGCTGAGAATGAATGGATTCCTTTCTTCGATCGAGTTTACAGAGCCGATTATCCGGTTGCCCGTTGTTATTAATTTTTTGCCTTAAATACGGGTTGTATCTTCTGAATCTCCGATTCGAATCCAAACCAATAGCCATGTTCTGCTTCATCAGTGGGGAGGAAATATAGCCGTAAATTCTCACGATAAGTTCCGTATACTATTTCCCATTTCTCGGGTGGGACTTGGCGTTTGGTCCTTACTTTTTCCGCCGGAGCTTTCTTTAATGACATACCGGCCTCTATCCATGCGATACTGACTTGCGTCAGATAACCGGGATAATGCTTTTTACAGAAATCATATAAGATTAATCCTCTTCTTTCCAAACTTAGAGGGGTGTCTATGACGTCTGTCCGAACCAAATGATCAAGTAGCTCATGTAGGAAATGAGGATTCTCCAGAATTAATGTCCGTGTGATCGTCCGCCAGGTGGGAGTATTATAGAATCCATCCAAAAGACGGGACAGATAGTGGGCTGTTTGTAATTCTTCTACTGAGATTTCACGGGTTTGCAATACTTCGTATGGGGGAAGCGGAGAATATTGAATACCCAATTCTTCTGCTCTTCTTCGCATTTCTGTGCCCGGAAGTAACTTTAATGATTCCAGTTGTATTTCCCCTGCACCATATTCTGCAAGTGTACGGACATCTTCAAATATTTCTGTCAGATGATAGAGGGGGAGACCTGCTATCAGATCGGCATGGGTTTCCATGTTCTTTAATGAACAGAGGTATTTCAATCCTTCGAGGGCATCGGATAGTTTTCCGATACGGTGGCTTTGTTCCAAAACAGGTTCCCGCAAACTTTGAATGCCGGCTTCCAAATGCAATAAACCATCGGGTAAAGCAGCCAGTTCATTCTTTAACTCTTCGGAAAGGAGTGCCGGGTGAATTTCCAGGTGGAAACGGATATCCGGATATTCGCGGAAAAGATTCAAGAGGTCTTTGGCTCTTTTGTTGTTATAATTAAACGTACGGTCGAGTACACGCACATTTTTAATACCATGCTGATGAATATTATCCAAACGTTCGCGAATGGCTTCCAATGGGATGGTACGGACAGGCTTTTCGCCACCACTGACACAGAATGCGCAGGTATTGAAGCAACCTCGTGTCGTTTCCAGTTGGACAAAGGGTTTGCTCCAATTAAAGAAACGGCTTCTCTCCGGAGAAACCAATGCGGAAAAGTTCATGACGCGGGCAATACCATTGTCTTGATATTCTTCCGATTCGTCAAGATAACAGAGTCCTGTGATTGATTTCCATTCTTTTCTTGATCGATTCCACACCTTTAACCATAATGGAAATACTTCTTCTCCCTCTCCCCGAAACACTCCGTTGACAAATTTGTTCTTGAATAGAAAGTCTTTGTTGTCTCCTAAAAATTCGGGACCCCCGAGTATGATACAGCATTGTGGAAGCAGTGCTTTGGAGCGTGAGACAATGTGTAACAGTTGCTCATGATTAAATAGCCAATTGGTAGCTGCAATAATATCCGGTTGGTGTTGATAGATCTGTTTGACGATGTTACCGGTGTTTTCATTAATTGTTGCGGAGACCATACACCATTCGACTGTGGTGTCATCTGCTATTTGCGCGTGCAAGGCAGGCAATGCCAAAGATGAATGGGCGTATGAACTATTTAAATCAAGCCAAAGAAGTTTCATGTGAGAATTTTAAATTATTTGGCAAAGGTACGAAAAACTTATGGCTTGTGGTGTATAGTAAAATAAAAATGCTAATTTTGTATTTGTAAACGAAATAAACTAGAAAAGATATGAAACAGATTAAGAAATATGCGGGGCTTCTACTTATGCTGACTTTATTGGTCGGCTTTACTTCGTGTGAAGATGATGAAGACTTGGAAGAGCGAATGTTTGGCCGGGTATGGGTAGGTGACGTTGGTATGAATGCTGTTAACGGTCGAATTTTATATCGTGAGTTTACTTTTGATCCAGACGGTTTTGGTGAAGAGTATCAATTTTTTCGTAATGGAGAGTTATACGACCATTTCCGCTTTCAGTGGTATTGGGAAGATCGCTATAGCAATAACTTAGTACTGGATTATGGTAGAAATGGAACCTCTTATATGGACAATGTGGATATCTATCGGGGGGTGATGACCGGAATCTTTTATTTGACTGGAGACTCGGAGGGATTTCCATTTGCGCTGGAAATGCAATGAGATATAAATTAAATACCTAAAATAAAGCAGTTATACTCACCACAGATTATATGGATTGACACAGATTAAAAATTAAATGGTGTATTTTTAATAGCAATAATCTGTGCGAATCTGTGTAATCTGTGGTGAAAACTTTCTTACTTTTTCAGAAACAACTTCTTGAAGTCTGCCGGATAAGGAGTCTCAAACTCCATCAAATCTCCTGTTATGGGATGATAGAAGCACAGCTTGAAAGCGTGAAGTGCCATTCGACCGATAGGGTTAGGAGTATTTTCACCACCATATCTTCCGTCTCCGATAATCGGATGCCCCAGATCCTGCATATGTACACGGATTTGATTCTTACGGCCTGTCTCTAAGTCCAATTCTATCAAAGAATACCCATTGGCACGCTTGATAGTGCGATAGTGAGTGATGGATAACGCACCGCCATCATCTTGTTGACTTGAACTGACATAGAGAGTTCTGTCTGTAAGAAACGATTCTACAGTTCCATAATCCTTTTCCATACTTCCCTCTACTACAGCTACATATCGGCGATCGGTCACTATATCATGCCAATTGTCGCGTAGTGTACGTTGCGTCTTTTCATCTTTAGCGAACATCATTAAGCCGGAAGTATCCCTATCCAGACGATGAACGATATACACGCGGAACTGGCGTCCGGAACGTTGTACATACTCATTCAGTATTGTATATGCGGTACGTTCTTTCTGACGTTCTGTATTGACGGATAGAAGTCCTTGCATCTTCTCGACCACAATAATGTAAGCGTCCTCATATACAATTTTCAGCAGTCTGTTATTAAACTCTTTCTTTCCTTTTTCTTTGCTGATCTGCACCTTCATACCCGGCTGTAACGGGAAGTTGAACTGCGTAGTGATTACATTATCAACGAATACGACCCTTTTACTGAGTAATGATTTCAGTTTGGTACGACTTGCATCCGGCATTTTGGCAGCTAGAAACTCCATAAGTTCCATCGGTTCCTTGACTGCATAGTTGGTATATTGAGCACGTGCCTTTTCAGCGGGAGTTCTTCTCGGTCTTTTTTCCATATCTTTTTTCTTTTGATTTAATACTCACCACAGATTACACGGATTAACACGGATTATAAAATCCAACAATAAAAAATCTGTGTTAATCCGTGTAATCTGTGGTGAACCGAATTCTTTATCGGAGTTCCAATAACACTACATTTTCCACATGATGAGTATGAGGGAACATATCTACCGGTTGAACGGCTTTCACCTTATATTTCTTATCGAGCAGTTGCAAATCGCGTGCTTGAGTAGCAGGATTACAACTTACGTAAACAATCCGTTTGGGTTCGGCAAACAGGATAACGTCGATCACATCCTGATGCATACCGGCACGGGGAGGATCTGTAATAATCACATCCGGACGTCCGTGCTGATTGATGAAGTCCTGAGTCAGCATGTCTTTCATATCACCTGCATAGAATAATGCGTTCTTGATATCATTGATTTCTGCATTGACTTTTGCATCCTCGATGGCTTCCGGCACATATTCGATACCTATTACTTGACGTGCCTGGCGTGATACGAAATTCGCAATTGTTCCTGTTCCCGTATAAAGGTCATATACCAGCTCATTTCCGGTCAGACCGGCAAATTCACGGGCCACCTTATATAGGTTGTACGCTTGTTCCGAATTTGTCTGATAGAAAGATTTCGGACCTACTTTGAAGCGCAATCCTTCCATTTCTTCAAAGATGTGGTCCTTGCCTTTGAATACGTGTACATCCAGATCATTGATAGTGTCGTTGCATTTATTATTAATAATGTATAGCAAGGAGGTGATCTCCGGGAATGAGTCGGCGACAAACTGCAATAACTGCTTGAACAACTCCATCTCATGCTCTTCCGTAATTTTACAAATCACAATTACCATCAGCTCACCGGTTGAAGACGTGCGGACAATCATGTTACGCAACATACCTTCCTGTGTGCGCAGATTGATAAAGGAATAATCATGTTCGTATGCATAGTCGCGTATCGCATTACGGATGCGGTTGGAAATATCATCTTGCAACCAGCATTTCTCAATGGCCAGCACTTTATCGAATGCTCCCGGAATGTGGAAACCTACTGCATTCATCTGGTCATACTTCACGTCTTGACGGACTTCCTCACTAGTCAGCCAGCGTTTGTTTGAGAATGTAAATTCCAATTTATTCCGATAGAATTCGGTCTTTGCCGAACCAAGAATAGGAGAAATCTCGGGAAGCTCGATCTTTCCGATACGTTTCAGGTTATCTTCTACTTGTTTCTGTTTATATCTGATTTGTTCCGAATAGGGGAGCACTTGCCATTTGCAACCGCCGCATACACCGTAATGTTGGCAGAAAGGAACAGCGCGGTTGGGCGACAGTTCATGAAACTTCACCGCTTCTGCTTCGGCATATTTGTTCTTTTTACGCTTGATCTGAAGGTCTACTACATCGCCCGGTACTACGTATGGTACAAAAATTACCAGGTCATTTACTTTTGCGATGGCTTTCCCTTCGGCAGCCACATCCATGATTGTTACCTTCTCCAATAGGGGAAGCTCTTTTTTCTTTCTTGCCACTTTTACACCAATCTAATAATTACTTTGCAAAAGTAGGTATTTTTTTTGGAAATCTTCTGTGTCTACGGAAATATTCCAGATTGTAATGTCGAAATTGCATTTTGATAGAAAGTTTTTTCGCAAAAAGTTTTCTGGTTTGCGAAATATCCTTAGATTTGCGAACAGAAAAAAGTCATAATGTAACTTTAAACACAATATTATGGATAAAAAAAGAGTTTATACCTTTGGAAATGGTCAGGCAGAAGGGAAGGCTGACATGAGAAACTTGTTAGGTGGTAAAGGCGCCAACCTTGCCGAAATGAATCTTATCGGTGTCCCTGTTCCTCCGGGATTTACAATCACCACAGATGTTTGTACAGAATATTACGAATTAGGAAAAGATAAAGTCGTATCTCTTTTGAAAAGTGAAGTAGAAAGAGCAATCGCCAATATAGAAACTTTGATGAAATCAAAATTCGGTGACGTTGAGAATCCGTTGTTGGTTTCTGTTCGTTCCGGTGCGCGTGCTTCCATGCCGGGCATGATGGATACGATTCTGAATCTGGGACTGAATGACGAAGTAGTGGAAGGATTGATCCGCAAAACAGGAAATGCGCGTTTTGCATGGGATTCTTACCGTCGTTTTGTACAGATGTACGGTGACGTGGTATTGGGCATGAAGCCGGTGAATAAGGAAGATGTGGACCCGTTTGAAGAAATCATCGAAGAAGTGAAACATCAGAAAGGTGTGAAACTGGATAATGAGCTGGAAGTGGAAGACTTGAAGGAATTGGTAAAACGATTCAAGGCCGCCGTAAAAGGACAGACCGGACAGGATTTCCCGAAATCAGCTTACGAACAGCTTTGGGGAGCTATCTGTGCCGTATTCAACTCATGGATGAATGAACGTGCTATTCTTTATCGTAAGATGGAAGGAATTCCTGACGAATGGGGAACGGCAGTCAGTGTACAGGCTATGGTATTCGGTAATATGGGTGAAACTTCGGCAACAGGTGTTTGTTTCTCCCGTGACGCTGCCACAGGCGAAGACCTTTTCAATGGTGAGTACCTGATTAACGCGCAGGGCGAGGATGTGGTAGCCGGTATCCGTACTCCGCAACAGATTACTAAGATAGGTTCTCAGCGTTGGGCTCAACTGGCAGGAGTCAGTGAAGAGGAACGCGCTGCCAAATATCCTTCTATGGAAGAAGCCATGCCCGAAATCTATAAAGAACTGGATGCGCTTCAAACCAAACTGGAAAATCACTATAAGGATATGCAGGATATGGAGTTCACCGTACAAGAAGGTAAACTTTGGTTCCTCCAGACACGTAACGGAAAGCGTACGGGTGCTGCTATGGTGAAGATTGCTATGGATTTGCTCCGTCAAGGCATGATTGACGAAAAGACTGCCTTGATGCGTGTGGAACCGAATAAGTTGGATGAGTTGCTTCACCCTGTATTCGATAAGGACGCTTTGAAGAAAGCTAAAATTCTGACTCGCGGTCTTCCTGCTTCTCCGGGTGCTGCTGCCGGTCAGATTGTATTCTTTGCTGATGATGCAGCCGAATGGCGTGCTGCCGGTAAGCGTGTAGTGATGGTTCGTATCGAGACTTCTCCTGAGGACCTGGCCGGTATGGCAGTTGCCGAAGGTATTCTTACAGCTCGCGGTGGTATGACTTCTCATGCTGCTGTGGTTGCACGTGGTATGGGCAAATGCTGTGTGTCGGGTGCAGGTGCTTTGAATATCGATTATAAAGCTCGTACTGTAGAAATTGACGGTGTGGTATTGAAAGAAGGAGATTATATCTCATTGAACGGAAGTACAGGTATAGTATATAATGGTAAGGTGGAAACGAAGGCTGCCGAACTCTCCGGTGACTTCGCCGAACTGATGGCGCTTGCCGATAAATATACTCGTCTTCAGGTACGTACCAATGCGGATACGCCTCATGATGCGACGGTAGCCCGTAATTTCGGTGCGGTAGGTATTGGTCTTTGCCGTACGGAACATATGTTCTTTGAGGGTGAGAAGATTAAGGCTATGCGTGAAATGATTCTGGCTGAAAATGCAGAAGGCCGTCGTAAAGCATTGGCTAAGATTCTTCCATATCAACAAGCCGACTTTAAAGGTATCTTTAAGGCAATGGCGGGTTGTCCTGTGACTGTACGTCTGCTCGATCCTCCTTTGCATGAGTTCGTTCCTCACGATCTGAAAGGACAGCGGGAAATGGCAGATACTATGGGAGTGAGCCTGCAATATATCCAACAGCGTGTGGAATCATTGTGTGAACACAATCCGATGTTGGGACACCGTGGCTGTCGTTTGGGAAATACATATCCGGAGATTACACAGATGCAGACACGCGCTATCTTGGGTGCTGCTTTGGAATTGAAGAAAGAAGGAGTGGAGACTCATCCGGAAATTATGGTTCCGTTGACCGGTATTCTGTATGAATTCAAAGAACAGGAAAAGGTGATCCGTGCCGAAGCTAAGAAATTGTTTGAGGAAATGGGAGACAGCATTGATTTCAAAGTTGGTACTATGATCGAAATACCTCGTGCAGCCTTGACTGCCGACCGTATTGCTTCTTCTGCGGAATTCTTCTCATTCGGTACAAATGACTTGACGCAGATGACTTTCGGTTACTCTCGTGATGATATTGCTTCTTTCCTCCCTGTATATTTGGAAAAGAAGATTTTGAAAGTAGACCCGTTCCAGGTTCTCGACCAGAATGGGGTAGGACAGTTGGTTCGTATGGCAACGGAAAAAGGCCGTGCCATCCGTCCGGATTTGAAATGCGGTATTTGTGGTGAACATGGTGGTGAACCTTCTTCTGTGAAGTTCTGCCACAGAGTAGGATTGAACTACGTAAGTTGTTCGCCGTTCCGAGTGCCTATTGCAAGATTGGCAGCGGCGCAGGCAGCTATAGAAGGATAGTCAAATACACTGGTTAGGTACTTAACTATCTGTTATGTAGGCTGTAATCATCTCATAGAGTTGGTTGCAGCCTATTTTTTCAGCCGATTATTTGCTATTACTAGTTGCGATGTTTACTCAAAGTTTACACTTGCTCAAGATGTGTACTTTATGAAAAACTAACTAAAAAGTTGTTTTAATCAAAAAAGGGTTATACTTTTGTTCCCCGAAAAATTAAGGTATTAGGCTTTTAAGAGACCTGAATGTTTAACTAAAACAACGATAGAATGAAAAAAATTGTAGTTTTGATTTTTGTAGTGATGGCGGCTTTGTCTGCTAAAGCACAATTTTATGTGGGTGGAAATGTGGCATTGTGGCATAATGACGATGCAGATAATACATCTTTCCTGATTGAACCGGAATTTGGATATAACTTTAGTGAACGATGGGCAGTGGGAGCTACTTTAGGATTTGCTCATAACAGCAAAGAAACAGTAGGTTTTAAAAATGCTTTTAGTTTTGCTCCTTATGTTCGTTATTCATACTACGAGAATAAAGTAGTACGTCTGTTCTTGGATGGAGGTATTGGAATTTCTTCTGTTAAATACGGTGACAACTCCGAAGGTGGCTTTGAGCTGGGGATCAAACCGGGACTTGCCATTAAATTGAATAATCACTTTAGCCTTGTTGCCAAATGTGGATTCTTGGGATACAGAGATGATTATGCGTATGGTACTGATGGTTACGGATTTTCATTCGGTAGTGAAGACCTTTCATTTGGTTTCCATTATGAGTTCTGATAAAGAACCGTTGTACAATATAAAGGAAAGGGGAATTCTCGAATATTCGGGGATTCCCTTTTCCTTTATATAAAATCTAAATCTAGGGATATTCCTAAAATAATAAAATTTAAGGCAACTACTTCATTGCGAGTTAGTTGCCTTTTTTGTATCTTTAAGCATTCCCCCCAAAAAACGGTTTGACGGCCAAAACGGGGGTAATCTAAAATAAAAACACATGGTAAAGATACAAAAAATCTCAGAAATCGAACCTTGTTTAGGTTTTACCGAGTTCGATATGCTTAAAAAATATCGTCAAAGTTTTGCAACGAGTGAATTAGGTCGACTCCATTCTCTATTCCCTTTCTCGGAACTGGCCCGACAAATGCATTTGAAGTCCTCTGCTTTGGGGCGTAAAAGTTATTTTTC